>Ga0187819_10000022_pt1 | contig 67624 bp, 72 predicted proteins | sample NC_wetland_sal_i_15_FD_132411 | JGI IMG/M metagenome (GOLD analysis project Ga0187819, IMG submission 132411) | Wetland sediment microbial communities from Neuse River Estuary, North Carolina, USA - SO4_4 | ecosystem: Environmental > Aquatic > Freshwater > Wetlands > Sediment | place: USA... | reverse complement strand
GCGCTTTCCTGTAGCCGCTTCTTCCACACGAAAAAGTACGGCCGGCACAAACCGTGATTACGACAAAACGCTTTCACACTCTGTCCGCTACGTGCCTGCTCGGAAACCAGCCTTCGCCACTTCATCCACGCCTTCTTTGAGCGCTTGGTCATGTCGCAACATTGCAATGCGACGCGAATTTTTACAAGATGGGGTTCGCTTAGCGCTCACGATCCTGGCGACAGCCAATGTCAACCGCCCCCAAAAAGGCAAACCTAGCGCTTCGGGCCGTTTGGCTCTGGCCGCGGCCGCTCCTTTGGCAAGTTCTAGCTCTTTAACAGCGGCGCTACACCGTCCCCCTCAGGAGTCTCCGAGGAACTAGTTCCTCCCTTCTGAGGGGGATTTTGTTTCTCGTAGCTAGTACTCAATACCCGCACTCACAATACAGCCCTGGCAGCGGATTTCCTCGCAAAAGGCCGTTCCTGGAACGGGGGTACCCGCATACGTGCCACACTTGGGGCTGTAGTCGCCCTCCCAGTCGTACACTCGGTAGTCTTCCCAGCCAATGGGGGTAATCCTCCACATTCGCTCACCCTTAACGAAGCTCCTGCCACAACCCTCAAAGCCCGGAGAGAAGCGTGCAACCATTTCAGCAGCCTCTTTTTTTGCCTCGTCTTCTGTTTCTGCTATCACCAAGTCATCAAAACCATCATCATCACGGGTGCTATACATAAATCTTCCCCACATTTCCTTCTCCCTTTCTGGCCACTCTATCCCCTCTGTAGCTGCATGCTCTTGGCAGCGGTACTCTGCAACCGCTTGCTTGCCGGGCAAAGGCCATATTCCTGCCACACTTAGGCGCCTCGTCCCGCCCAACAGCTTGAGGCGTCTTTCCACTAAGTCCTGTGTTTTCAGCGCATTATTGACCCGGCGACTGGCTGTGACGCGCGGTGTCCCCGTAACCCACTCCAAACACTGGACTTAGGCAAGCACTCGAACCTAGACCTCCATCCATTAACTCACCCGGTATTATGGTAGCCGCCCAGTAGCTCAAAAAGCAGGCCGTTCGCCGAGTGATGACGCTAAACTATTGATATTACAATACTTATTGCATCACTCTCCTCCTTCAAGCCCCTCCGAAAACAAAGATGGCTATTTTTGATCTGCTGGCGTAACGCATTGATTCCATTATACTTATATTTTAATGGCGGATGCCATTAATTCAATTCTAAAGTAAGCTAGTTAAAATCAATGAGTTATACGATTCCCCCTCGTTTGAATTCCTGGAATTGTTGGCCCGTGGCAGAAATAGGGGCGGGCGGCTTGGAACGGCCCCACCCCCCTTAAAGCAAATCCGACCTCTGCGTGTCCGTGCCGGCGGCGGGAGGGTTATCCCGCGACTCCGACCTCGACTTCCCAACTACCCCCCCGACCCTCCATCCCCTCCCTCACCCCGGAATCGTTTCAAGGGGTAGTGGGTAAGGGGTACAACTTATGCAATCTTGCATATCTCCTACCTACCCCCTGGGAGCCTTCCGCGCGCGAAGTTAAGTTTGCATATCTTGCACCGTGGCCGTGCCCTCGGGATTTAAGAGCTGGAGCCACTCTTTCTCTTGGCATTTGGTTCGGTCGAGCTCCCAGGTGCGTTCGTGGCCCCTATTTCCACGTTTCAGGACTTCTTGGTTTTCATCGAGTTGAGCGTCAACGGCCCTCTCCGACAGTCCGAAGCGCTCACCTTCAGAGACCAGCTGCTGGCGGGTTTTGGGTCCGTCTTCCAGAAGCGCGATGATCGGTGGCAGAGGTACCAGCCTGAATACGCCGGCGTCAAACCACAGCTTGCACGGCTCCGGCTTCACACCGTATCGCAGCTTGCCTACCTCCATCTGGACCTCGTGCGTTCGCTTGTCAGTTCTCTTCAACTGAATGATCGCCTCGGGGTCCTCCTTCCATTCGGAGGAGCCACGGATCATCTCGTTTGAATGAGACGAGTCATCTATTTCCCTACGTTTGCGATCATGGCGAACGAGTATTCGGCCTTCGAGGGAAAGGGCACGGAGCCTGTCGAAGAACTCTCCGACAACTCTTTCCTCTGAAGGGCTGTCTAGGCCGCGGAAGAAATCGTTGGCCGTGTCGATCATGAGAACTTGAATATCCTCCTGTCGAACCCAGTCTTCGATGACGCGAAACTTGCCCGCCAAATCCTCACGCCGCCATCTCCTGAGCAGGTCTTCGCTCATGAAAAACACGTGCTCTGGAGCGTTGCCGTCGGGAAACATCTTGGATAGTCGCTGCCCCATCATCACCGCATGCATTTCGGTCTCGATGATCCCGACGCGCCGCTGTCCACAAACCGGCCACCGCCTGAGAAATGGAGTGCCCATCGCAATCGCCTCCGCGCATTGAACCACCGACACGGACTTGAAGCTCTCCTCCGTGCCGTGCAAAAGCAGGATGTCCCCTGCGTTCAATAGACCCTCAATGATGGCTTGGGGCGGGGACTTTTTGGCGAGCTGGATCAAGTCCCGCGCCGTCCACGTGTCGGAGTTTCGTCGCAGCGGAGCAGGTGAGTGGCTCGGCTGCGGCACCGTTTTCCCACCTCCAAGGGCCGCGTCGGTCGGTGCCTCGGTCTGATCCTGCGATTCAAGCGGCTCGGCCCCAGGTTGAGGACCGGGTTCTTCAAGAGTGATTATTTCGTCGGACATAACTCTTCCTTTCCAATCATCGGAGTTGAATTTATTTCAGGAGCGGCATTTCGGGGTGGCGTCGGCTCTTAACGAGGGCAGACCTTCGCGGCGAATCCTGTCCAGTTCCTCCGCGTCGAGGAATACACGCCGTCCAAGTCGCACTACGCGAACTCGTCCTCCTCCTGAAGCGATGTGTTTCCTTAAGGTCCATGGTGATATGCCGCCGAGCATCCTGGCGGCCTCGACAATCGAATAGAGCATCGTTACGCTCCCTCTTGACATCTCGTGAAACAAGAGTAGGATCAACCGTGAGGTGCTCGAATGCAAGCAGAAAACACTATCAGCAACTACTCGCGCAAGCCTCCTCCCGTTGGCACTCTAGCGGGAAATCTCGACTTGTTGCAGCGATTCGTTAATCTTCGAGACGAAGATGCCGAGAAATTTCGAGTTGAGCATCCAGAGTTTTTGTTGCTCCCTCAACTGATCGAGTCCGGGTGGGAACTGGGAGTGATGCTCCGCTTGGGCATGACTTCGCGGGCGTCCGCCCGTGCAAGAGAGATCGCAGAGGAGCAACCCAACCCTGTGCTGCGGAAACGGGAGGTGTTGCGCCGAATCTGGCGTGGCGATGAATACGCAAACGATTATTTGAAACTGCTGCTGTACTCGTCGAGTCCGACAGATCGCGTCGAATTCAATTGGAAGCGTGGCGAGATCGTCTACCAACCGAAGGACGATCTGGAAAAAGCGGTTTATACGCTCTTCCGAAATTCTGCATTGGCCAAGGTCTGCGAGGCCGAGGATTGCCCTGCACGGTACTTCATAGCAAAACGAAGGAATCAACGATATTGCTCACCCGAGTGTGCGGCTCAGTTTCAAAAAAAGTACAAGCTGGACTGGTGGAATCGTGAAGGTTCCCGGCGACGCCACGAGCAGCGAACCGGGAAAGCAAAGAAGGCTAATAAAGGAGGTAAGCGATAATGGGCGTATTCAAGCGCGGTCGAGTCTACTGGTATCACTTCATCTTCAACGGCGTTCACATCCAGGAGAGCACGAAGCAGGGAAATCCCCGCATCGCGCGCCAGATGGAGGCCGCACACCGGACATCTCTCGCAAAGGGCGAAGTGGGCATCCGAGAGAAAAAGCCGATGCCAACACTGAAAGAATTTATTGAGAACCGTTTTGAGCCGTGGGCTAAGGCTCAATTCGAGCACTCGTCTCCCAAGACTTGGAAGGGTTGGTATAGAACGAATCTCCGCCTGCTCTCGGGTTTCCCTGGCCTCGCCGACAAGAAGTTAGACCAAATTACTAGCGAGGATGCGACGGGCTTCGCTGCTCACCGCCAAGCTAAGAAAATGCAAGTCTCCAGCGTCAATAGCTCCTTGCGCGTTCTGAGGCGGTTGCTACGAGTGGCTGTCGAATGGGGGGTGCTTCCGGGTTCGCCAAAGGTGAAGCTCTTGCGCGGTGAGCGGCACCGGGAACGTGTGATTACGCCAGCCGAAGAAATGAAATACCTTGCCGCCGCGCCTGAACCTCTTTGTTCCATCGCAACAGTTCTCATCGATACAGGAATGCGTCCTGAGGAATGTTTCCGCTTGCGCTGGGAATCCATCACTTGGGCAAACGGGCGACATGGTTCATTGCTCGTCACACACGGAAAGACCGTAGCTGCCCGCAGAATGCTTCCAATGACACCACGCGTGAGAACAATCTTAGAAGCTCAGTGGAAACGCGCTGAAAAACCATTAGAAGGATGGGTTTGGGCCGCACCGACGGCGAGCGGCCATGTCGAGCCGAGCACACTCAAGAAGCAGCACACCCGCACATTCAAGACACTCTTAGAAGAAGCAAAGAAGAACGACGACAAGCCGGTTCGCCCGTTTGTGCTGTACACGATTCGCCACACATTTCTGACGCGCTTGGGAGCATCCGGTTGCAATGTTTGGACGTTAGCGCGGATTGCTGGACATTCCTCGATTCAGATGAGCAGCCGGTATGTTCACCCGTCCGAGGACTCGGTGCTGAATGCGTTGTCCATATTGCATCCTGAGGTCAGCACTACGAAAACAAAGCGATTGCTACCGGCGTAAAAGACTGTAGCGGATTTTGTAGCGGGTATCTGCTTAGATGGGCTTGCATGGGGTTGTTGCGGCGGACCTCGTACATCGACTTTCCAATCACTTACAACCGGGTCCGAGGGTGTACAAAATGGCCCAAAATTCCTTCTAAGCAGAGGGTCGGGAGTTCGAATCTCCCCGGGCGCGCCACCATTACTCAAACGGTTTGTTGCAGTTACGCAACTTGTACCTCGTCAATTTGAACGACGTTTGTAACCCCATGTAGAGAAGGGGATGCCGCAAGCATGCAGCACTACTTTGACGCGGTCACGGGCAAACCGGGGATCGAAGACATCATGCTGACCATACAGTCCGATACTGAGTGCTATTACGGGCGTCTTAGAAAGGCACGAGAATTCTCGCAGCGGGCTGTAGAATCGGCCAGAAAGAACAATGCCAGGGAGACCGCCGCGTTGTGGCGGGCCTATGGCGCATTGCATGAAGCCGAGTTCGGCAATGTTCACGAGGCCTCGCAGCAGGCTGAAGCAGCCATCTCTTCAGCGCCGGGGCGCGATGTGCGGGTACTGGCGGCGATGGTACTGGCACGAGCCGGAAACACGACGGAGGCAACCAAGCTGTTGGAGAGCCTGAATCAGGAATTTCCGCTGGACACTGTCGTGCAAAACCAAAACAATGTGCTCCCGACGATACGCGCCATGCTTGCGCTCAGCCGGGGGCGGGGGGAGCAGGCGTTAAGCTGCTGGCAGTGACCTCCGGGTACGAGTTGGCAGTTCCGCAGGCCTTCATGAACACGTCTCCGTTCCAGTACCCGATTTGCTTGCGCGGGCAAGCTTACCTGAAGGCCGGGCAAGGACAGCAAGCTGCCGCCATGTTCCAGAAGCTAACCTTATCCTTACCCACTGGGGGCTCTGGCACGCCTTCAACTCGGGCGAGCCTATCTGTTACAGGGTGACATCGCCAAAGCGCTCGCCGCCTACAAAGATTTCCTCACGCTCTGGAAAGACGCCGACTCTGACATCCCCATCCTCATCGCCGCCAAGGCGGAATACGCGAAGCTGAAGTAATTTCGGTGGTGAGATTTGTGATGTCAGAGTGACGGTTTTGATCAGTTTTAGAATCCAATTTGACATCCTCCCGCCTTAGGTATCCAATTGGCTGGCACACCGGCCATAGGACCTCCGGCTAATTTTTCTAAAATCTCAAAAAGTAGGGAGAACTCTATGAAGAAATCTTTGATGTGGTGTCTAGTCGGTCTGCTTTCAGTGGGGAGCGCCGTATTGTCACGAGCCCAGCAGACCGGCGAGTCTGAGAAAGCCGTCGCGGCACAAGAACAACAGTGGCTACAGTCACAAAAGGCAAATAATCCTGACCTAGTGGCCCCGCTGCTGGCCGACAAATTCGTGAGTACAAGCAGCGATGGAAAAGTCACCAACAAGGCCGAGTCGCTGGCAACAGCGAAAGCGACCAAATATGTCAGTGTCGAGTACGACGATGTGAAGGTAACGGTATTTGGCGATACGGCCATCGCAACGGGTGGCTTCAAAGCTAAGGGCACCGATGCGTCGGGAAAGCCTCTCGATGTTACTGAGCGCTGGACCGATACATGGATGAAGATGCCCAACGGTAAGTGGCAGTGTGTTGCGAGCCATAGCTCGCCAGTAAAAATGTGAACAACCGCACAACGCTGAATTTAATTGGCCGCCTTCACCTATGGCGGCCATTTCTTTTGTCCACACGTTCGGCGCCACGACCATTCCAAACTTATTCTCATCGTTGCTAAGTCCGAGTACGCGAAGCTGCAGTAGAGGCCGTTCCGGCGCTAACCATCCAATCAGCGCGTCTGCGCCTTGGCCAGTTGATAGCTGCCCTCCCAGCTGCACTCGATCTCGGTCTCCGATTTCATTGTCGTCTTGAACTTGCCGCCGCCTGTGACGCCGCGGTACTGGCCATCGCCGCCGGTGAATTTGTAGGTGCCTTCAACGGTCATCCCGCCGCCCGCAGCGGTAGCTTTGCCCTCAAACGTTCCCCAGTCGCGGCCCTTATCAGGGTGGACGTTGTTGTAGTAGCCGCGCTGCGAGCCCTTGCCGTTGAGCAAGTCGGTCACGCCCCAATACGTGATCTTCGAGTTGTTCCAAAGCGGATCGGCCGATTTCTGCGTGCCGCTAACCTCGGCGATATTCATGTCGTGGTTGGGTTGGTCCGCAAGTGACAGTGCGGATTGCTTGGTGATTTTTCCCGAAAAAGTTCCTGAATTGGAAGGCATGGGGTCTTTTGTCCTTTCCTTGGGCGATTGTCTCGCCAATTGGGCGGAGTGTGATCCCAACCTTCGCGCCTGTCAAGGAAATGACCCTCGCCGCATCTCGGCCGAAAACGATGGCCAAGAAGTAGCGCCTCAAGCAAACGCATGGTTCTGAGGGCAAGCCCAGCCGAATCGGCTTCGACGGAGTGAAGTGCTGTGGAAAAAAGCGAGTGGGTTTCAGATGTCCGGTTGCACGTTATACGTCCAGTAACCCAGCCCGGGATTGCGAGGACCCATCACGGTCTTATATGTGGCAGCATGAGTGCCATCGCGTACAGGTCAGCAGGAGCGTAGCGTGAAAACAGCTTTGAAGCGCCACATGCGAATGCTTATGAATATCTGGGCGCCGTTTCTGGGCGCGGGAATCCGAGTAAAGCGATTCGGACCCGACTGGAAAGAGATTGACGTGGAGATGAAGCTTCGTTGGTGGAACGCAAATTATGTTGGCACCCAGTACGGAGGATCGCTCTACTCCATGACTGACCCATTCTTTATGCTCATGCTGATTGAAAATTTGGGGAAGGATTACATTGTCTGGGACAAGTCGGCGAGCATCCGGTTCAAAAAACCGGGACGCGGAACGGTTTCCGCCAGATTCCGACTGTCCGAACAACAGATCCATGAGATCAAGCAAGCTCTGAAAACCCAAGAAAAGATCGAGCGGATGTTCATGGTCGAGGTCAGGGACGAATCGGGGAGCGTCATTGCCGAGGTCGAGAAGCTGCTGCACATCCGAAGGAAAGACTAAACTTCAAGCTGACCTGCAAGTTCATCGGATCGGTAGTCCTGGCAGGTTCGCAGCTTTATACAGGCCAGTGAATTACTTCCCAGAGAGATTAAATTGTCGTTTTGGGGAGCCGCAGATCAAAAGAGACTGAAGAAGTATTTCCTACGACGCGGGACCATTGCTGAGGCCGACCAGTTTCTGGAATTCAGGGTTGTCGTGCAGGCAATCGAGATCGGAATCCTTGGCCGCCCAATCCCGGAGGCCGTATCCGGCCGCAAACGCCTTCTTGAGCGTCTCGAGCGCCTCTGCTTTTTTCCCAAGGACGCCGTAGGTGCAAGCGGCATTGTAGAGAGTATTGCCGTCGTTGGGGCGAAGGGCGACGGCCGCCTGCAGGTGCCGGACGCTTTCCTCCGCTTCCCCCGTGCCCGGAGGCGAAATACGCGCGGCCGAGGAGGTTCCACGATCCTTCACAGTCCGGCTTGCGCTCGATGGCGCGCTGGGCCAGCAGTGCGGCTTCCTCGTATTTCTTCTGCGCATAACAGATGCGGGCGTGCGCGATCAGAACCTCTGGCAGATCGGGCGCAAGAGCCGTAGCCCGGTCGCAGGCAGCCAGCGCCCGTTCAATCCATTTCGGGTTCTGCTCGCGAGTCTCATAGATTCGCCCGCAGAGCTGGGCAATCCCGCCGTGTGCCAGTGCGAAATTCGGATCCAGCTGGATGGCCTGTTCGAACATCTGCAGGCCGTAGTCCAGATTCCCGCGGCGCGTATAGCTCCTCCCGCGCAGGTAAAAATCATACGCCTGCGGGTTTTCGGTCGGCTTGCGCGCGATGGTTTTTTCTTCCTGCGGCGTCAGTGTGATGCGCAGGGCCTGGGCGATGCTCCGAGCGATTTCCTCCTGGATGGCAAACACGTCTTCCAGTAGCCGGTCGTAACGCTCAGCCCAGACGGAATGCCGTGTCGAAACTTCCACCAGCTGCGCGGTGATCCGCACACGGTTGCCAGCGCGGCGAATTGAGCCTTCGAGCACGTAAGCGGCGCCGAGCTGTTGGCCTACTTGTAGCGCCGTGACCGGCTTGTCGCGGAATGCCAGCATCTCCTCGAGCAGGTAATCATGAACCTTTGCTTTAACGCCCGGGACGCGATGCCCAAAGGCGGCCAGTTGCTCATCGAGACGCGTAATGTTGAGCTGAATTCAAACTATTGCAAGCGGCGTGCGGATGCTCAGCCAGGAACATATGTCCAACTCTTTCGGTCAGCGACACGGGTTCCGGCATGGACCCGGCGACGATAAGGCATATTTTTGAACCCTTCTTCACTACCAAAGAGATTGGGAAGGGAACGGGGCTCGGATTGGCAACGGTCTTGGGGATCATCAAACAGCATGGAGGATTCCTAGACTTTACAGCGAACTGGGAAAAGGCACAACATTTCACATCTATGTCCCGACGAGCAAGGGTCCCGCGGAGGCGTTACGCCATGTGGATGATGCTCCGGTCCGAGGAGGGACCGAAACCATCCTGGTTGCCGAAGACCATGAAGGAATGCGCGAGATGGCGCGCGAGATTTTGGAGAGACTGGGCTACCGCATGGTCCTTGCTCGGGACGGAGAAGAGGCCGTCCATCAATTCGCAGCGCATCGAAATGAAATCTCGCTGGTGCTACTCCATATGATCATGCCCAGGCTGGTTGGTACGGAGGCTTACGAACAGATATGCAAGCTAAAACCCGGCATTCCTGTCATCTTCACTTCCGGCTGTTCCGATCATAGGTCTTTGTTGTCATCCGTGACCACGAAGGGCGCGGCCGTCCTGCAGAAACCGTACGGCTCAAAGGTCCTAGCCTGCAGGGTACGAGATGTTCTCGACGAAGCTAAGGTTCTGGAGTCAACCCGATGAGTGGTCAGCGCCGTGACGCACAACTCATTGCCCGTCCGCCCTCTGTTCCCCAAGCGGGGGCGGCTCATTCATGGTGAGCCAATAGATCCCGAGATGCCTCGCGGCGTCGACGAATTGACCGAAGTCAACAGGCTTGCGGACGATGCTGTTCGCGCCGAGGTCGTAACTTGCCATCACGTCCCTTTCCTCCTTGCTGGATGTCAGGATCACAACCGGTAGTCGTTTGGTTCGTTCGTTGGCCCGCAAACGCCGCAACACACCCAAACCATCAATCTTCGGCAGCTTCATGTCAAGCAACACGACTTCGGGCATCGTCGCCGGATTGCGATCGGCGTGAGGGCCGGTCGAAAAGAGGTAGTGGATCGCTTGCTCACCATCGCTGGCCACCACGATTTCGTTGCTGACTTTGCTTTTCTCAAATGCACGCAGAGTCAGTTCTACGTCGTTTGGGTTGTCCTCAACAAGGAGAATGACGCCGTTCCGAATCACCCGTGACCTCCCGGTTTGGCAGGCGGAATCGTAAAATAGAAGGTCGCACGCTGGCCGACTGCACCTTCTGCCCAAATGCGACCGCCGTGGCGGTCGATGATGCGGTGTACTGTCGCCAGACCGATCCCGGTCCCTGGAAAGTCCGATTCAGCGTGCAACCTCTGGAAGGGATGGAAGAGGTTCTCTGCATAGTTCATGTCAAAACCAGCCCCGTTGTCGCGAACAAAAAACACGGTGCCTCCTGTTTTTTGCTCTACTCCAATCTCGATCCGAGCCTCCGGCACTTTTGCAGTAAACTTCCATCCGTTCCAAGCAAGTTGTCGAAGACTATCCGCATAAGCCGGCCGTCCGCCTCCGCCGGAAGCTGTTCTGCGATCCGCAATTTTACCTGCCGGTCGGGGTGTTGCTTCTTCAGCTCCTCGAAGACGTCGTGCGCGATACATGAAAGATTAACCGCATCGCGCTTCAGCTCAGCGCGGCCAACCCGCGACAGCAACAGAAACCCAACGAAGTGGTCAAATGTTTAACACGGGGGGTTCCATTCCCATCTCAAGGGTCGCGCACGATTGGCTGGATTGGCCTACTTCGATACTTCACTGTCCTTCGGATTTGGATCCAGTGGGCCCAAGTTCATCTTTAAAAGATTCGCCGAGATCGCTGAGCAGAGGACCGCTTGAGTATCCCGGAAGCTGTGCCGCCAGAGTAGCGCGCGCGGCTGCGTCACGTCATTTGGCAGCAGGCTTGGAGTCCTGCCTTCTTAGCGCATCAGGAGCCGGAATTTGGGCGACATCCCAGCCGCCGCCGAGCGCCTTAACCAGCTGAACGCTTGCAACCATCTCTTGCATGCGGAAATTCACGGCGGCTTGCTGGTCGCTCAGCAGAGCGGTTTGCGCGGTGATGACATTCAAGTAGGGATCGACGCCGGCCTTGTAGCGCACGCCAGCGACTTGCAGATTGCGCTCGGCTGCCTGGACGGCTGCGTCTTGTTGCTGGATCACCTGATCTAGGATGCGTAGGGCCGCGAGATTGTCTTCGACTTGCTGGAATGCGGTCAGGACCGTCTGCCGGTAGTTGGCCACCGTTCCGTCGTAGGTGGCTTGGAACTGTTGCACCGTGGCTCTGCGCAACCCGGCATCAAAGATGGTTTGGGCCAGGCTTGGGCCAACGGACCAGAAACGGCTCGGCCATGTAAACCAGTCGGCGAACGAAGTGTTCCCGAATCCCCCGGAAGCGGTCAGGAGAACCGTCGGAAAGTACGCAGCTTTGGCGATTCCGATCTGCGCGTTGGCTTGCGCGACAGATCGTTCGGCCGACGCGATATCGGGCCGCCGCTGCAGAAGGCTGGAGGGAATTCCCACGGGAACCGCCGGAGGATTTGCGCGGAGAGAATCGGGAGAGAGAGAAAATGCTGATGGCGGCTGACCAGTGAGAACAGCGATCGCGTGTTCGTATTGAGCCCGCAGAATACCGAGGTCTGTGTCCTGCGCCTGCGTTGCTTTGAGCTGGGCTTCCGCTTGGACGACGGCCTCATCCGAGTCGAGGCCTGATTTGTACCTGCTAACGGTGAGGTCCAAGGCTTGTTGATAGGCGAGGACGGTCGAGTCGAGCACTCGTTTCAGGGAGTCTTGCGCGCGGAGTTCATAGTAGTCGACGGCAAGTTCCGCTTGTGCAGTCAGGCGCACATTCTCTAAGTCGGCTGCACTGGCCTGAGCCGCGCGGACGTTAGCGCTGACGGTATTGCGGACGCGGCCCCAAAGATCGGGCTCCCAAGAGGCATCGAAGGGCAGCGAATAGTCGGTGTATGACTTGACCGAGATGCTGGAACCAGAGGAAGAGGCACTCTGCAGGCCACCGAATTGGCCGGAAGACGGGCGCGCGTTCATGATGCTCGGATTGGCAGTTAGCGTGGGGAAATACTGCGACCGAGCTTGTCTCACGAGAGCACGCGCCGCGAGAAAGCTTGCGGATGCGGCGGCAATGCTTTGATTGGACGAGTTGGCCTGGTCTTCCAAAGCGTTCAACTGAGGATCGTCGAAGAGTTCCCACCACTTCCCACGTATCGCTTCGTCGCTCGGCTGGGCGGTTTTCCAAGTGCCTGCATCTGCAGGCGCCTGCGAGGAAAGCTCCTTATAGGAAGGGGGAGTTGGCGCGGAAGGGCGAATATATCGGGGCCCTACACTGCAACCCGCGAGGAGTATCGTCCAGGACACGAGGAAAGGTGCAAGTGCCGGAAGCAGCTGACGGCGCCCGAAAAGGCTCCCCGTTCGCTTGGGGTCACAGGCTGGCGACGTCTCACTCTCCGCTGGTCCGCAAGGGAGAACGGCGAGCAAACGCAACTCCGAACTCTCATTCGCCGATATAGACATCGACCAACTCACCAGGGTAAAGATTCAAGTCCTCGGGTTTCTGAACCCGAAAGATCACCGGCAATACCCGAACGTCCACGCGTTCCTGCCGCTGGTTGGATAGCTCGATCTTCGGAGAGACCAACGGCTGTACCCTGACGAAATCCAGAGGGATCTTCACGTCTGAGCCGCGAACCGACATCTGCGCCTTGATCTTGGCGGGAGACGGAAGCCGCGGAACAAGGATTTCGTCCACATAGCAGCGAACATGCAGATAGTCCTGGGGGGCGCCTAGAGCCATGACCGGAAGAGAAGCGCCGGTATAGGTGTCGTACGCGCCCTGTGGCGATACGTAGCTGCCTACAATGGCATTGATCGAAAGAACGACGCCGTCGGCCGGAGCCTTCAGCGTGTACTTGGAAAGAAGTGCGTTCGAGGCCAAATAGGATTTGTGAAGCGCGTTTTGCTGCCTTTCCTGATTTTGGATGTCGTAAACCCAGGCGCCAGCCTTGGTCAGGTCGCGTTGCCTTTCGGCAACTTCGAGGTTGGCTTGAGCCACGGCAGCGGCGTTGATGGCACCGTCCAGCGCATCTTTGCTGACGGATCGCGGATCCATTTCATAAGCCGCGCGTTGCTTGTTCATTTCATCCTGCGCCATCTTTTGGGCTGCCTGTGCCGAGGTCACCTGGGCTTCGGCAACTTCGAGATTTTCCCGCCTGGGTTGGGCCTTGAGTTCGTTCAGAACCGCACGGGCAGCCTGCGCCTGTGATAGTTGCTGGGCAACCGTGGCCTTTTGAATCGAATCGTCGATCTGAAGAAGCGGGTCGCCTTTGCGGACGAACTGGCCCTCGGCGACGAGGATTCGAATCACGGTGCCGGGCACTTCAGGGTAGACGTTGACGTTTGATCCGCTCGATTGCACGCTTTCCAGAATGCCTTCGGTGTAGATTGCGCTGGCATAGGGATTCGAAACAGGAGTAAAAGCCGGAGACTGAGGGTGTTTTTCCGCACTGAAGAAATAGGCGGCGCCGCAACCGGCGAAGGTTCCGACCACCGACAGCGCAAATATGAGCTTATTTCTCATGCCGCCATCCTTTCAGCACCGGTCAGGCGGCCGTCTTCCATTTTCAGGATGCGGCTGGCGAATTCGGAGATTCTGCTGTCGTGAGTGACCACCAGGATGCAGCGCGAATCATTGAGGACGTTCGAGCGGACGAATTTGATGATGGACTGGCCAGTGTCGCCATCCAGAGAGGCCGTGGGTTCGTCCATGATGAGAATGTCCGGCTGTCCGGCCAATGCCCGGGCGATCGCCACGCGCTGTTGCTCCCCGCCGCTTAGTTTCACGGGAGGAAGCGCTGCGCGCCCCTTAAGTCCGACGATATCAAGGTACTTGACTGCCTCGCGAATGGCTTCGTCCCAGTCCTTTCGTCTCAGAATCAAAGGGATCGCCACGTTCTCTGCGGTGTTCAAGCGGGGAAAAAGGTGGTAGTCCTGAAACACGAATCCGATCTTGTTGAGACGAAAATCGGCCAACTGGTCGCTGCCGAGGCCCCAGATATCAACGTCATCGACTTGAACGCTTCCCGAATTGGGGCGCAAGATCCCCGACAAAATACTGAGCAACGTGGTCTTACCACTGCCGGAGGGGCCCACGATGTAGACCATCTCGCCGAAGTAGGCTTCCAAGCTGACTTCGCGGACGGCGTTGGTTTTGGCGTCTCCTTCGCCGAACCACTTGACCAAGCACTCCGCTTTGATGGCTACCTTTGGCATATCAACCTCTAAAGATGTCGAACGGCTCGATCTGCAGGACCTTGCGAACGCCGACGTAACTTGAAACCCCTGCGATCACGAGAACCATGAAGAAGGCCAACGCCAGATTGAAAAAAGTCACTAGGGCGGCGTAGTCGGGCAGTCTGAGTCTCGCGAGCCAGATCAGAAAGACGCAAAGACCGACGCCTAGCCCGTAGCCCGTCAACGCGGTGAAGGTAGCTTGAAAGAGAATCATAGCTACAAGTTGACGGCTTTTTGCGCCGATCGCCTTCAAAGCACCAAATTTCTCCAGGTTCTCGAGAATGAAGGTGTAAAACGTCTGCCCGGAAATCGACAATCCGACGATGAAACTGATCACGGTCATAAGCAGGATGTTGGTGCCCAGTCCGGTCTGGTATTTGTAAAAATTGGAGATTTTCTGCATAAAGTCATCCGAGGTCAGGGCTCGGTACCCGAGCGCTTCGACCTGCCGCTTGATCTTAAGGATATCGCCCGAACTCTTTGGTTCGACGAGGACATAGGAAGTGGTGTATCGCGGGTTCGGAATGTATTGGATGGCCCTGCTATAGGTTGTGTACAGAGTGGGAACTCCGAAGAGCCCGAATGTCGGCACCTTGGCGATGCCGACGATCACGCCTCGATGGTCGTTCAATTCAAATTCCGAACCAACATGAGGACTTTCGAGTTTGGGAAATTCCGCATCGTGAACGACGATGAAAGCGTTCTCCGCGTAAATACTTTCGATTTTGCCTTCGGTAAGCTCCGGTCTGCCGAGCAGGCTTGTATCGTCGAGCCCCAGCACCGTCACGGACTGGTACGCGCCGTCAGGAAGTTTAACCAGGGCGCCGCCGGAGTAGAGGGGAACTGCATATTTGACGCCTTGCATGCTGCGGACAGCGTCCAAGATGTAGTCCGGCATGCCGATCGTGTTTGCGACGGTTTGGACCGAAGGATCCATGACCCAGATCGTGGCGCCAGTGTTGATGACAGTGGCAGAGGCGCGATTAAGAACGCCAGCAAACATCGACGTCATTTGCACCATCAGGAAGACGGCAAAGGTGATGCCGACCAACAACGCGGTGAATTTTGCCTTGTCGTTGACGAGCAGCTTGTAAGCGAGCTTGAGAATCCCCTTCATCGCACGTTTTCCTCGTTTCCGGTTACGCACTTATCTTGAGCGGCCAGGGAGCGGGTCGTATGTATAGCCAAACACTCCAAGACGTGATCTGAATCACAAAACCCAAGACGAGCGGCCGCTCAAGCCGCTCGGATGACCTCGACGGAGCAGTGGGCATGCACCGCGACGGCCTCGGATACGCTCCCCATGAGCAAGCGATCCACGCCGCGGCGTCCGTGCGAGCCCAAAACGATCATGTCGGCTGGCCAAGACTTCGCGGTGTCCAAGATGACTCCGCGGGGCTCCCCGATCGGTGCCGAAGGATCGCTCACGGCATTCACTCCCGCACGAAGAAGGATTCCCTTTGCCACTTCGGCTGCAGAGCTGGCACGGTCATGCGCGTCTTGCATTAATTCTTCGAGCAGACTCGCTGGATAGACAGCTGACAAGGACGACGCGGCTAGCTGGTTCTGCAGGACCATCAATTCCTGCACGCTCATCACTCTAATGACCGTCCCATCCGGCCAAGGGCGATTGGCAACGGAATGCACCGCTCCGACGGAGCAGTCACTGCCATCGGTCGCCAAGAGAATTTTCATGGGATGACTGGAGACCGGTCCGCTTGTTGCCCCCCGGACGATCTCGACCGAACAGGGCGCAGTGCGAAGAATGGCTTGTGCCACGCTACCCAGGAGAAAGCGGCCTATGGCGCTGTGGCCGTGCGAGCCGACCATTATCAGGTCTGCATGCCATTCTTTGGCGTACTCGGAGATGGCGCGTCGCGGGAAACCCATGATGACTTCTTGAAGTGCCGCATGTCCGGAGCGGGAGAGCTTCTCAACCCCCGCGTTCACGGTCCGTTGTCCTTCCTGCTTGGCGTCCGCGATGAGAGCGGGAAGCCGTGCCCAGCGCTGGATATCGACGACATTCACGACGGAAAAGTTTGTACCGGCGGGCCAAGGACGTGCCGCGGCTTCTTCGACCAAGCGTTCCGACGATGGCGAAGAGTCGACCGCGATTAGGACTTTCATGGTGTGCTGCCTTCCTGGGAATCGCCTTTGCGACGAATCCTTTGTTGTTTTTCGGGCTCAGTGTGACGGGGTTCACAGGCAAGGACAGTGACGGAGATCACCGCCGGAGGTGCGCCGAGTCACGGAAGTTTGGAGATTCTTCGCTGAATAATTGCTTTAAGGAGAGGCACCATGACGACGTTACAAGCCAATAAGCGGATCGCGCTGAAAAACATTCTGTTTCTCACGGACTTTTCTGACTCTTCGGCAGCTGCCGCACCTTTCGCAACTAGCATCGCTCGTGCCTATGGCTCCGTCGTGCACGCACTTCACGTTCTGCTGCCGTCCGCGTACACGTACATGACCCCCGAAGTGGCCGCGACCCTGCTGGATGAAGAGGAAGATCAGGCGAAGGCGGAGATGCAGCGGGTGGAAGCCCAGTTCAGCGGCCTTCCTAGCGAACTTATGATCGAGCGTGGCGGAGCAGTTTGGCCAGTTCTCTCCGAAGTGCTGAAGCATCACGAAATTGATTTGATTGTTCTGGGAACCCACGGTCGGACGGGCGTGCAAAAGCTATTGATGGGTTCGTCCGCAGAAGAAGTGTTTCGACGTGCCCGCGTGCCCGTGATGACGATCGGGCCAGCGGTGCGGAGCGGCACTCACAGTGGAGGCCGGTTTCGTTGCGTGCTTTTCGCGACGAACTTCAGCGCGGTTTCCACGGCGGCCGCTCCCTATGCGGTATCGCTGGCACAAGAAAATCAGTCTCGTCTGGTTCTTCTCCACGTGCTCCCGAAGCCCAAACCTGGAAAGGCGGAGCGAGACGGCGAACGATCGATTGCCGAGGGCTTGCATCAGCTCCAAGAATTGGTGCCCGCAGAGGCGGAACTGTGGTGCCGACCGGAGGCCATGATCCAGCACGGCGACCCCGGCACGCAGATTTTGGCTGCGGCCAATCAATGCGGAGCGGACTTGATCGTACTTGGGGTCCGCGGGATGGACCGACTGGCGGGTGCGGCGACTCGAGTGGATCGAGCGATCGCATACGAAGTGGTGGTTCACGCGCCGTGTCCGGTCTTGACCGTCCGAGGCTAAGTTTCGATTCGTTGGCTGAGTTTCTGACGAGAGTGGGGTTGCCATGATCAAGAAAGTGAACGGCGGGTACCAAGTGGTTTCTAGCAAGGGCAAGAATCTAGGTGGGCCTTACAAGACGCTGGAGTCCGCAAAGAAACGGTTGCGGCAGGTGGAGTTTTTCAAGCGTCAGAAGGGATAGGTCTGGAGGTTAAATTCGAGCGTGAGGAGGGCCACAATGAGAGTTCTCCTGAACACAACTCGGATGAGGATGAAGTCGCCGCGGAAGAACCGGGCGATCGAGACGCACGTTCCGCGACGGAAAGTGCCGAAAAACACCAGAAGGACAGGTTGGCACAACTGGTTGACGGAGGAGAACTACCTCTGAGCTGAACGGCTCTGCCTCCGCTTGTGTTACGCCCGGACCAAGTCGGCGTTGGTTCTCTCACTGTGAGAGAAGGTGAAGACGACGGCTTTCGATCAGGCAGCCACAGCCTTGGCCTGAATGATGGGAAACTGGTGACCGTGCATCTTCTTAAGGCATCGGATTACTTCTTCGGAGGAAAGCTCGCAACAGCCTTCCCATTTGTTTTGATCGGCGTGGAACAGAATATCGTCCATGGATAAAACCCCCTGCGGAACGCCGTTGTCGTCAATGATGGGCAATCGATGCACCTGATGGTCAGCCATGACGCCAAGAGCCTCGTGAATCTCGTCGTCCGGCTTGCACGTGAAGACGGGAGCCCTGGCCACTTCTCCGACCGTGAGATCACCCGGCAGCCGATTCCGCGTTCCAAGTGCAATGCAGACGTCGCGGTCTGTGACAATGCCAATCAACTTCTTGTTTCCGTCCACAACCGGCAGCATCCCGTAGTTATGAACCCACAGCATCTCGACGGCGGCGCCGACGTTGGTCTCGGGCCCGCAACACACGGCTGTTTGCGTCATAATGTCCCGTACTTTCATGGACCGTCCCCTTTCGGCTAGTTGGATCTCCTAACTTTCTGGCCAGTGGCGTTCAGGCACCCCCGATGGTTTCCAGAGCCGAACGGTTCGAGATCAGGAGCGTCGAGCCTTGCAGGGCCACGAGTTGCCGGCTTTTGAACTCGCTGAGCGTCCGGGTCACCGTTTCCCGCGTCGTGCCGATGAATTCGGCAATTTCTTCATGGGTGAGGGGCAGCTTGATCTGCGTCCCCTGCTTTGTGTCCTTCGCCTCTGAGGACCAATCGAGAAGCAGACGGGCTAGCTTTTCCGGGGCGGAAGCGGACAGGCCGACGGTACGGAGCTGTTCGCAGGCGCCGTTATAGAGCGTGCTCAGTTGCTTCACTACACCTCGATAGACTTCGGAATGCTTGGCAACAAAATGCAAGAAGTCGTCGCGACGAAGGAAGGCCACCTGGCACGGATGTAGTGTCTCGGCGGTAACCTCGTAGGGCCGATCGGACATAGTCGCCATAAGCCCGAGGATCTCGCCGGGCTTGGCAATTCCGAGAATCAGTGTCTTCCCCCCGCTGGAGCTGATGGAGAGCTTCACTTGTCCCGCGCAGAGTACGAAAACCCCGCGGGGATCCTGTTTCTCGAGGAACAGCACTGCGCCTGCCGGATAGGTTGCCGGATACTTCACGGCATTGAAGTCCTTCAACGCCGCCGGGCTGAGTTGACAGAAGAATCCGTTCGTACGCACCTTGCACGACTGGCAGCTTTCGTTTGGTTCGAATCCGTAGGGACCGCGCATTTTAGGCTCCTTCTTCTCCGTCTTTCGGAGATCGCCGCATTGCGTCATCGGCGAAGTATCGCGTCAGCGGCGAATCGGCGAGAAAGCAAGCGTTCGTCTGCTGATAAATCTCCCGCAAGAGCTGTTTTCCCTTGGCATCGATGAAAACCACACCGCGCAGGTCGAGACACAATTCCTTTGGACCAAGAGAAGGCGCCAAGGAATGCCAACTACGGTCGAATTCCTCGACCCAAGGCCCGATAATCTTTCCTTCCAATTGAATCGTTTGTGCTTTTGCGTTCTTGTGAAGCGTGATTCTTAACATGTGTCGATCTGTTCCTGCTTGAAGTAATGCAGATCACCTGCCATATGTGACCAGTCTCACATACAATTTCCATATCCTTGAAAAAGAAGGAGTTACTGGTTGAAGGCCAAGATTTTGCGCATTTTTCGTGCGCTACATCACAAAATGACGAGACGAAATTCCGTCTTCGGACTAAATATAGTCCCGCCGCTTGATCCCGAGCTTTTTCAGTATGGAGTTCAATGTCGTTCGTTTCAATCCAAGACGTTCGGCCGCGCCATTAGGGCCGCCGATCATTCCCTTGCACTCGCGGAGGACCCGAAGAATATGTTCGCGTTCCGCTGCTTCGAGGTTCGTAACCGGCGGTCCGACGGATTCCTCGACGGCTTCGAGTTCGGCGAGAGGTGCGCGCAACACGGACCCGGGCGAGAGGATGACGGATCTCTCGATGAAATTCTCGAGCTCCCGTACGTTGCCAGGCCAGTGCCATTTGACCAGCGTTTGCATAGTCTCGGTGGGAATGGTTTCAATGCGCCGGCCCATACGCTTCGAATGGCTGCTGAGGAAATATTGGACGAGAACCGGAATGTCATCGCGGCGCTCCCGCAACGGCGGAATCGTGATGGGAAAAACGCGAAGTCGATAGTAGAGGTCGCTGCGGAACTGCCCTGCGGCAACCATTTTTGCGAGGTCACGGTTGGTGGCGGCCACCAGGCGGACGTTCACGGGAATCGTGCGCGTGCCGCCAACCCGTTCAAACTCCTTTTCCTGCAGCGCACGCAGAATCTTTGGCTGGAGTTCCAAGGGAAGGTCGCCGACCTCATCCAAGAAGAATGTTCCTTGATGGGCCAGCTCCAGCCGTCCGATCTTCTGGGCGATTGCTCCGGTGAAAGCTCCTCTTTCATGTCCGAACAACTCGCTTTCGAGAAGCCCGGAAGGAATCGCAGAGCAGTTGAGCTTGACGAAGGCGTGATCCCGGCGCGGGCTCAACTCGTGGATCGCGCGCGCGATGAGCTCCTTGCCCGTTCCCGTTTCTCCGAGAATCAAGACCGTTGCGTCTGTTGCCGCCACGTCCGCTACCTGCTTCAATACGCGCTTTAACCCGGCATTTTCGCCGACGATCTCCTCGAACTGGTGGGTGGTGATGAGCTCCTCTTCGAGGTAGGACTTTTGTTGTTCGCTTCGTCGCAGGGCTTCTTCGGCTGCTTTCTTTTCCGTAAGATCGCGAATCACGCTCAGCACCACTCGGCCCCCTCCCACTTCTACCGGGCCCAGCATGATATCGATGGGAAATTCGCTGCCATCTTTCCGCCTGCCGAAGAGCTCCAGTCCAGCGCCCATTGGGCGCACGGCGGGCTCCTGGTTATAGTTGTCGCGGTGTCCGGGGTGAGCCCGCCGGAATCGTTCCGGAATCAGAATCTCGATCGGTTGGCCCAGCAACTCCGAACGGCCGTAGCCGAAGAATCTTTCGACTTGCGCGTTTACCTCGTTGATCGCTCCCTCTCGATTGGTTACTACGATGGCGTCGGGAGAGAATTCAAAGAGCGACCGCAACAGCTGCTCGCTTCGCCGCAAGGCATCCTCGGCTTGCTTTTTTTCTGAAATATCCCGGATAACGCTCAGCACTACGCGTCCCGTTGCCATCTCCACAGGGCTGAGCATGACGTCCACTGGGAATTCGCGTCCATCCTTACGTTTGCCAAATAGCTCGAGTCCAATACCCATCGGACGCGATTGTGGTTGTGCGTTGTAGCTATTGCGATGTGCAGGGTGAATCTGTCGGAACCGTTCGGGAATCAGGGTCTCGACAGGTTGCCCAACCAACTCGTCACGGCTGTATCCAAAAATGCGCTCGACCTGGGAGTTGGCCCGGATGATCCGGCCGTCAGGGTTCGTTACGAGTATTGCATCGGGCGAGTTCTCGAATAGTTGCTCGAACAGGAATTGGGAGTGCGCGGAGATCTCCGGTGCTGCGCCACCCATATGCCTACCCTCCAACTAGGCGAAGTGTGTCCGATTCGGAAAAAGGTTATCAGAGCGTGACGTTCCGCCGCAAGCGGCGCCGAACAGTTTTACGGGAACGGCTGGTTATTTGGCCTGAAGCGACCCAATATATGCGACTACGTCATCGACATGCTGCTGGCCCGTGGGATCACGAACCGGGTCGAGCTCCCTAAAACGCGACCCCCAAACAGGCATGTCTTCCGATCCGTGCGAGGCGAGGCTTCTGCCGAACATCAGTACAGCGCCAACATAGCCGGCCGGATACTTGCCTTCGTGGCGCCGGGCCAGTGTGGTTAGATCCGAAGGCGGCGTCTTCATCGCGATGGCTGCCGGACCGTTCCCCCGACCATCGGTCCCATGACAAGAAGTACAATATTTCACAAAGATTTGTTTCCCGGATGCTACGCCGGTTTGGCTCGCAACGGGCTTTTGTTCCCTCTTTCCCTGAGGGCAAGCAACGTTAAGAGCCGTAACTAGGGCTACACTCAGGAGAATCAGCCTAAGAACAGACATGAGCACGTTGTCCCGTCCAGCCCGCCGGGCTCCGTTCAGGTGGGCGTCGATCATCCTTTTGTGGCCGTGACGGTCACGGATTCACCGGCATCGGCGGCAGCGCGATAGCCCGTCATGGAGTCGATTTCGATGCAGTAGAAGAGCGGCGGAATAAGATCGTCGCCCGACTTGAACCTGCGAGAGGCAAACGCCGTTTCCCACCACAGCGAACGCGCTTCTAAGAGCTTCCGCGCACGGTCGCGCTCCTCCGCGTAGAGGGGCATGTCGGGCAGTTCGCGGTAGCGGCCGTAAATGACTACGCTCATCCACTGAAAGTGGTTCGTGATTTCATCAATCTCGACGCACACTTTTGGATTCGTTCGCATCCAGTCGATCTTTTGCCCGTCGGTAGCAAATCCATAGAGATGGTCGGGCTCATATACGAAATAGATGGGCACGACATAAGGCTGATCGTCGCGTGAGCACCCGAGTCTTCCAATGGAGATGCGCGTTAGAATCTCCCGGCAGTCCTTTGCGGTCATTTCCCCAATTCGCATGGTCAATCTCTTCCTTGGAACACCGCGCAGAGATGCGCCATGTTCGACGAGATGTAATACAAGACTAGCGTCAGAACGATTGGGGCGAACAGCGGTTGATGAGCGTTGAGAAAGGTTGCTCTGTTCATGGCCTAGAGCCTCCCTTTTTCACATTAATTCTTAGCGATCTGGACGCTGCAAGCTGTGACGAGCGTCACAAACGTCAGTGATGGGTCTCGCATATCCAAAGAGCGCGGCTGGATAGTCTGCTGTTTGAAATCTGAAGAAGGCCGGACGCTTCATCTGCCTGGAGTGAATATGGAGGTTTTGACAGGCGCAGCGTAGTTCTCATTTAACCCGGCATTCACCAGCGGGAAACGTGAAATGACGCAAGCTCGGCAGCTTCTCCCGAAGACGCCGCAGCCAACACATTTAGACTTCCGCCGAAGAGGCATTTTCCTGCGAACGAGTCCGATATGCAAGACGCAGATCACGCCCAACTGCAAGAACTCATTCAGCATCTGAATCTTCTTCGATCGGAGATGTTGGAGCTGGAAGCTTCGGGTTTAGTGGGCTGCCCGGAGGTGCACCCGGAGCATAGTGCCAGCGCGAAGAATCTCATGCACTACCTGGCGCTGCGCCGGCACGACATACGGCAGTTGCAGTCGCAACTCGCGGCACTGGGACTCTCGTCCCTGGGTCGCACAGAGTCGCACGTGATGAGCGCCCTGCACGCGGTGGTCAGTCTGCTCAGTCGGCTCGCTGGTTCCGGTCAAGAATCCGGAAAGCCATCGAACGGCGCTCCCGGACTTGGCGAAGGCGCTGTCCTTCTGCGGAAAAATACCGAAGTTTTGCTTGGTGCGGCTCCTGCAGGCCGCAACGTTCGGATTATGGTGACCATGCCGCCGGAAGCCGCAACCGACTACGATTTGGTTCGAGACCTTCTCCTGCACGGAATGGACTGCATGAGGATCAATTGCGCTCATGATGGTCCGGAGGCGTGGTCCGCGATGATCGGGAACCTGCGCCAAGCCGAGAAAGAAACGAACAGGCACTGTAAGGTTGCGATGGATCTAGCCGGACCGAAGCTGCGCACCGGACCAGTCCAGACCGGTCCCGCCGCGTTGAAATATCGCCCCAAGCGGGATGCGTTCGGACATGTCGTTTCGCCGGCACGGATTTGGCTGACGCCAAGTTCCGGTCCGGAGATCCCTCCCGAGCCAGCGGATGCGGTTATACCGGTGCCGCGGGCCTGGCTGGGGCGGCTGAAACGGAAAAACTGCATACGTTTCACTGATGCTCGTGGAGCATCGCGCACCATGACGGTTGCCGGCGTCGCGGGAGACGGCCGGTGGGCCGAAGCCGTCCGCACGGCATACATCGTTCCCGGACTGGTCCTTGAGATTCGCAGGCCAGCGCGCAACGGGAATTCTGCGCGTGTCTGGCGTACACAGGTTGGAGCCATTCCTCCGAAGGAGCAAACCCTTCGATTGAAACTCGGTGACACGCTCGTTCTGACCAGATCGCTGCAACCTGGACGGCCCGCAGAGCGTGACAACAAAGGAACGCTCATCCGTCCAGCGCAGATCGGCGTTTCCCTGTCGGAGTTCTTCGATTCCGTGCGGCCGGGTGAACCCGTCTGGCTCGATGACGGCAAGATTGGAGGTGTGATCAGGAATGTTGCCCCGGAAGCCGTCAGCGTCGAGATCACGCAGGCGCGACCCTCGGGGGAAAAACTCGGTCCCGAAAAGGGGATCAACGTACCGGAGAGCGTGCTGCGCCTACCCTCTCTCACGAAGGAGGATCTGGAGGCGCTCAAATTCGTGGTCAAGAACGCGGACATAGTCGGCTGCTCTTTCGTCCGGAGCGAAGCAGACGTTCTGGAGTTACAGTCCCGACTAGCTAACCTGGGAGCTAACGAAAAGCTCGGAGTCATATTGAAAATTGAAACCCGCGAGGGCTTCGATCGCTTGCCGCACCTGCTGCTCGCGGCGATGCGCAGCCGGGCCGTCGGGGTAATGATTGCGCGTGGCGACTTGGCCGTGGAGTGTGGTTATCAGAGGTTGGCCGAGGTACAGGAAGAGATTTTGTGGATTTGCGAGGCAGCGCATATACCCGTGATCTGGGCGACACAAGTTCTCGAATCGCTGGCCAAGAATGGCATTCCCTCTCGTTCGGAAATCACCGATGCGGCTATGGGTGAGCGAGCCGAATGCGTCATGCTCAACAAAGGACCCTACATCGTAACCGCTGTGCGAACCCTCGACGACATCCTGCGACGTATGCAGGCCCATCAGGAAAAGAAGCGCTCCATGTTGCGCAAGCTTCATCTGGCCGACGCCTTCCGAGGCAGCTCTTAATCGTGCGCCAGTACAAGGGCGTCAAACTAAGTGATGGCAACCACAAGGATGGGTGATACAGATCACTGCCAGGGTGGAGTCGACCGACATACGGTTACGTGGGAACTAGATTGATGCCAGTCGACAAACGAGATCTTCTGGAAGTGCTCAAGGCGGAGCTGGCATTCATTGAGAACGGCGGGTACTCGCATCCGAAGCGATCGGCGTGGCGACCTCAGCTCATGTTCCAGGATTCTCCGAGCTGTCTGAACTTCGACTCTACGCAGCCGCCCGCGCCGTGCAACGAGTGCGTGTTGGCACAGCTGGCGCCCAAGGACCAGCAGGAACGGAAGCTGCCTTGCCGGCACATTTCGTTGAACCAGCAGGGTCAGACGATTGATTCTTTCTACCGATCGGGTACGCAGGAAGAGCTCGTGGTTGCCGTGACCCAATGGCTCAAGACAACGATTGGGCGTTTGGAACGCGAGAAAGCGCAAGCTGCGCGAGCTTGAACATCCGGAAGTTTCACGTGCGAACGTCTCTTGTCAGCAGTAAGTAGAGGTTTTTGTGTTCTCAAATTGCGCAAATCCAGACTGCCGGGCGGAGTTTGTTTGCGGCGAGGGTCGCTTCTTTCGCTTCCACAGGGCTTATCCAGCCAATGAACAAGCGCCGAACACGCACTCGGTGCAACATCTGTGGTTGTGCGGCAAGTGCTCGAATGAATACACACTTGACTATCGGGAAGGTGCTGGCGTAGCGATCAGGCGGAACCCAGAGGTTTCAAACGAACCCGAAATACTGAGGCTTGTTTCAACAGCGTGACGGGGGGCGCCTCGGAGAGTCGTCTTTCCGTCGGTCGCTCGGCATCGTGTCTTCCTGCGCCGAAGCTGCCGGGAGGCGATTTTCCCGCCTCCCGGCCAGTTTGTCTAATGGCGAATCGTTAGAACCGGGCAATTTGCCTGGCTCACGACTTTGTGGGCGGTCGCGATCGGCAGGTGCGTTGATGCTCCGGGGAAGCCCGTTTCAGGACGCACTCCCAAGACAATGAGATCCACGTTGCGTTCCTTGGCTACCTCGAGGATGCTGTCCGCAGCCTCTCCCTGTTTCACGACGTATTCCACCTTGCACCAAGACTCCGCTTCGGGTGGTACCAGACCGTGGAGCAGCTCCCGGTAGTGATTTTCAAGCTGGGCAGCGTTAACGAGTTCTCCGGCTGCAGGGCTAGCGACAGCATGGATCAGCGTCAGGCTGGCTTGAAACTCCTGCGCCAGGGACACGGCATAGGAAGCAGCCAGTTGAGACTCCGCGCTAAAGTCCGTTGCGTAGAGAATATTGCGCGGACTGCCATCCACGGCAAATGCCGAAGGCGCATGGGGCCCGACGGTCAACACGGGGCACGGAACTTGCCGAAAGATTTCTTCGGCGACCGAGCCCAGGAAGAATTTCTTGACTCCGGACCGTCCTCGCGTCCCGATCACCACAAGATCAATCTTTTCCTTGTTGATGGTGGACGCCAGTACGGACTGGATGTCCCCTTCCTGGACCAGGACGTCCACATTGGCCTCGGCGAATTGAGCTTTGAGTTCTTTCCGGTGTCTTTCATCTTGGGTCTTGGCGGCTTCCTCGGTGCTGGCCCAAGTTTGGGGCGGTGTCATGGGGTTCACAATGGGAGGCCGGACGTGGAGAACGAAGAGATGTGCACCATACCTCTTGGCGATCTCCTTGGCGTAGGGGATAGCAGCCGAAGCCGCATCCGAAAGGTCTGTAGCGAAGAGCACGTTCTTCAGTTCGATTCGTGTACGAGTGGCGGTGGCTTTCATGATTTGCCCTCCTTTTGGTGTCATTCTTATTCCGATACGGAGAACCAGGCTGTGATGCAGATCACAGTCCGCTGTGATTCCACTGCAGCTACAGCCCGCGATCGCCGCTAGACGCTATTGGGGATCAAAATGAGCACTTCGCCAGTATGATCTCTACGCCGCCCAGACAATCACGATGACTGCCCAGCGCAATTACCCGACCGCACTCCAAAGTTTCTTCTCTCCAGCTTCCGTGGCAGTGATCGGCGCCACCGACCGCGAGGGCAGTGTAGGCCGCACGGTTCTCGCGAACCTGCTCTCGCGTTCGTTCCACGGCCGGGTATATGCGATCAATCCAAGCAAGAAAGTCGTACTTGGCAAGCCCTGCCATCCGAAAATTACGGATGTGCCAGAAAGAGTGGACTTGGCGGTAGTTGTGACACCCGCGCCGACCGTGCCCGGCGTGATCCGCGAGTGCGTCGCGGCGGGCGTGGCGTCGGCGATTGTCATCTCAGCAGGCTTCCGCGAGAAGGGTCCGGACGGCGAGGAGCTGGAGCGACGCATTCAAGCGGAACTCCGGGGCAGCCGGACGCGCGTAGTCGGGCCAAACTGCTTGGGGATGATGAATCCTCGGCTGGGCCTGAACGCGACATTCGCACGAGATATCGCCCGGCCCGGCAATGTGGCATTCCTTAGTCAAAGCGGCGCTCTCCTGACGGCCATTCTCGACTGGAGTGCCCGAGAGCAGGTCGGTTTCAGCGCCATCGTGTCCACGGGATCCATGCTCGATGTCGGCTGGGGGGATCTGATCTCCTTTTTCGGAGAGGATTCACACACCCAGAGCATCGTCTTGTACATGGAATCGGTCGGAGACGCGCGATCGTTCTTGTCCGCGGCGCGGGCCGTGGCCCTCAATAAACCGATCATTGTGATCAAGGCTGGCAGGTCGGAAGCGGCTTCGAGAGCCGCGGCCTCGCATACGGGAGCCCTCACGGGAAGCGATGAAGTCTTTGACGCGGCGCTACGCCGATGCGGAGTTCTTCGCGTGCAGACTATCTCGGACCTCTTCTCCATGGCGGAAGTACTCGGCAAACAGCCTCGGCCTCGCGGCCCTCGCCTGATGATCCTCACCAACGCGGGCGGGCCCGCAGTGCTGGCCACCGACGCGCTACTAGCCAACGGCGGCATTCTGGCCGCTCTCTCAAAGGAGAGTGTCCAGGCGCTCGGGCAGTTTCTGCCTCCGCATTGGAGCCATGGAAATCCAATTGACATTTTGGGAGATGCCGATCCGGACCGTTACGCGCAGGCATTGAACATAGCCGCAAAAGACGCAAACAGCGACGGCTTGCTAGTGATCCTGGCGCCACAAGGAATGACCGACCCGGCGAACGTGGCGGAACGCTTGAAGGCCCACGCCACGGTGGCGGGTAAACCGGTGCTGGCAAGCTGGATGGGTGGATCTAGCGTTGCCGAGGGCGAAGCGATCCTGAACAGCGCGGGGATTCCCACGTTTGCGTATCCGGACGCGGCGGCGCGCGCCTTTAACTACATGTGGCGCTATGCTTACAACCTTCGCGGACTGTATGAAACCCCGATCGTGACCGACCAGCCGGAACAGAGAGAATCAGCTCGCAGCAAAGTGCATGAGATCTTGGGACGCGTCCGTAGTTCGCGCCGCACCCTGCTGACGGAGCTCGAATCAAAAGAAGTCCTGTCTCTTTATGGAATCCCAGTCGTGCAGACGCGCATTGCGCGAAGCGATCGCGATGCGATTGACGCTGCTCGGAAGATCGGATTCCCCGTGGTTCTGAAAGTTCACTCGGAGACGCTGACACACAAGACCGATGTCGGTGGCGTGGCTCTGAATCTGGAGAATGAGGAGGCGGTGAGCCGTGCATTTCGAACCATTCAGGCTTCGGTCAGCAAACTAGGCGGCGAGACGGCGTTTCTGGGAGTCACAGTTCAGCCGATGGTGCGGCTCGAGGGGTACGAACTCATTCTGGGAAGCAGCCTGGACGCTCAGTTCGGACCGGTGCTGTTGTTCGGCTCCGGAGGCCAACTCGTCGAAGTCTATCGAGACCGGGCTCTGGCGCTTCCGCCCCTGAATACCACCCTGGCGCAGCGGTTCATGGAGCAGACAAAGATCTTCGCGGCGCTCAAAGGAATCCGCGGGCGCAAGCCCGTCGATCTGGCAGTGCTGGAGCAGGTTTTGGTTCATTTCAGCGAGCTGATTGTCGAACATCCAGAAATCAAAGAGGCGGACATCAATCCGCTGCTGGCATCGGGAGACGCTCTCGTGGCGCTCGACGCGCGGATCATTCTTCAGGGCGCCGAAGTGCAGGCGAAGGACTTCCCCCGCCCGGCGATTCGGCCTTACCCGGCCGAATATATTTCCTCGTGGACCATGAAGGACGGCACGGCCGTTACGTTCCGGCCGATCCGTCCCGAAGACGAGCCGTTAATGGTGGAATTTCACAAAAGCCTTTCCGAACAATCCGTTTATCTCCGGTTCTTTTTCCTGGACCGTCTGGACGCGCGCGTCGCGCACGAGCGCCTGGTCCGGCAGTGTTTCATCGACTATGACAACGAAATGGCACTCGTTGCCGAAAGCCTCGATCCGCAAACGGGGCGCCATGAAATTCTGGGCGTGGGCCGGCTAAAACGGCAGCTGAACTCGACAGATGGCGAACTCGCTGTGATTGTGGGAGATCGGTATCAAGGTCGCGGCATGGGGACAGAAATCGTACACCGGCTTATCGAGGTGGCTCGTCGCGAAGGAGTCAGGCGCATCGTTGCCGTGATCCTCGCCGAGAACACCGCCATGCTTGCGCTGGCAAAGCGCTTTCATTTTGCGATCGCACGGGACGAGGATCCCCTGTCGCTTACGGCAACGCTCGACCTCCAGTGATTTTTTCTCCCTGGTGCTACACCGATCACAAGACAATGTGAAGGCTTGGCTACCCGCGACTCTTTTTTGCCGCAGCAGAGTTAGACACGGATGATTCAACAAACGCCACAATTCTGAGCATTGGGCATTTTTCCACGCAATGCACCAAGCTAAAGTCCGCGTGAATGGGGTTCATTGGGCTGCAGGCCGCCGGTAGAGCATGTAGGTGAACCGGCCATGCAACCAAGCTTCTCCATTCCGGTCATCGTGCTTGCTGTCGACCGATTCACTGAGCACGTGCGCATAGTTACCCCCGAGGCGCAGAACTTCCTGTGCCAGCCGGCTGCGGACCTGGGCCATCAAATCCTCAAAGCACTGGTTCCACAACTCGTCTCGATGGGCGAGCGTGCCTGGCACGCGTCCGCTCGTCGCTTCGACAGTGTATTCGCCCATCGCCTCAGCGGCCAATGGGGGCAATTCGCTGTGCCAATAGACGATCTTCTCTTTTGTACCCATCTCGTCATTTGTATCCATTTTGACGTTGCTGCGCGCCGCTAAGCTTCCCGGCATACCCACATTGTCGCTTTGCAGGGCTCTAGACCGCCCTCCGTCCAACTCAGTCATTGTTGCGCATCTCCGGAGGTTTGCTGTTGCGGACCGTACCATAAGCCCCTTGCCTGCCAGTGAGATTACTCTTTACCTCAGCAGTCTCTGTTGAGAGACGCGCAAAACGCCGTGACCTGGGCTATGCCACCGTGTTACAAGGTCCAAATGAATTAGGGACGGGCGCTAGTACTGATATCGTTACTCATCCGAATTTAAAATGAGTACCAAGATTTGTGACCAACATCACAGACTTCGGGCTTCTTCAGAGTAAATACTTTGTGCCTCGGCGGGAGGTGTCTGCCTGCGACGCCGCAAGTCGAGGGAGGGGGTGCTTGTGCCTCGGTCGGCTAAAGCTAGACTTTTACTCGCTTTGACCTCGATTCTGGTCTGCGTAGTGTTATTCGCTTCCTTTGTTCCCGGCCGGGCCCAGCAGCCGGGAAGCAAGCCTGACTCTTCGAAGCAAAATAAGAAATACGAGCGCTCCACGGACGCATCTCTCTACGTGGGTTCGGAAACATGCAAGACCTGTCACGAGGACATGCCTTCCAAGGGTTTCTACAAAAGCTACGAGGACTCGCCGCACTTTGTGACAACGCTCGACACAAAGAAAGGGCCGGAGTGGCACGGGTGCGAAGCCTGCCACGGCCCCGGAAAGGAACACGTCGATGGCGGCGGCGACAAGTCGAAGATCTTCACCTTCAAGAATGCCTCCGCACAGGAAATCAGCGCGCGCTGCCTCGATTGCCATCAGTATGACGAAGAGCACAGCAATTTTGGCCGCTCGGCACACCTGCAGAACAATGTCGGATGCACCGATTGCCACGATCCGCACCACGCCAAAGAGAGTCAGTTCTTGATGAAGGAAAAGCAGCCGCTGCTCTGCTATGGCTGCCATCTGGAAACGAAACAGCAATTCACGCGAACCTTTCATCACCGCGTCAATGAAGGGATGGTGCAGTGCAGCGACTGCCATAACCCGCACGGAGGATTCCTGACACGGCAGCTGAGGGCCACGGTGTCGCAGGACACCGTGTGCTTCAAGTGCCACTCGGAGAAGGCCGGGCCGTTCGTGTACGAACACGAATCGGTGAAGATCGAAGGCTGCGTGGCCTGCCACACACCGCACGGCTCGTCAAATCCGCGTCTGCTCAAGCGCAGCCAGGTGAACCTGCTATGCCTGGAATGCCACGCGTTCACGGTGGACGTGGGACCGGCGGCGACTCCGACATTTCACAACCAGGCACAAAAGTATCAAGCGTGCACGATGTGCCATGTGGCCATACACGGTTCCAACACCAACGCATTCTTCTTCAAGCCATAGGGAGAGCACCCATGCGAGAAGCGCACAGAACGTGGGAATTCGCGAGAGTTGCGAGGATAAGCGCGAGGGTTTTCCTGCTAGGCGCCGGAATGTTGCTGGCGGGTGCAGTGGTGCTGCGCGCGCAGGAGGAGGAGCAGAAGGGCGTCGATCAGGGGAACTACAACATCAAGCAGTCGATCGAGTTCGGCGGCCGGTTTGTGAGCGTCGGAGGGAATACGCAGGTGTACGACACGTTCGTGAACCTGCAGGAAGGTCCGCGGCTGCTGGGATTCACGACGGAGATGCGCTCGCTGGATCACCACGGGACGCTGTTTGACACGCTGTACTTTTCGAATTTTGGGTACGGCGGGGATCCCAACGACGTGTCGCGTCTGAGGATCGGCAAGAACAGATGGTACAGCTTTGACGCGTTGTTCCGCCGCGATGAAAACTTCTGGAACTACTCGTTGCAAGCAAACCCACTGAATCCGACGACGCCGTTCACCAATGGTCCTGCCGGCTTCGGGGGGGCGGTCTGCACGGGCTGCGTCATCAGCAATTCCCCGCATCTTTTCAATACCAGAAGGAATCTAGGGGATTACAACCTGCTGCTGCTACCGGACTCGGCGGTGCGTTTTCGCGTGGGGTATTCGCGGAACACCAACGATGGACCGACGTACTCGACGATTCATCAAGGCACCGAGCAACTGCTGTTTCAAGACTTCAAGACCACCGTGAACACGTACCGGCTTGGTTTCGACATTCGCCTAATTCCACGGACCAATATTTCCTACGATCAGCTGTGGAACTACTACAAGGGCGATACCGGCCGCAGCGACAATCCCACGAACCCTCTTTTTGTGCTCGCGAACGGCGCTCCGGTGGACCTCGGCGTGTCGTTTAACTCCGGAGCGAATCAGCCATGCGGAGGGACGTTTCTAGCTGGTGGCGTTGTGAATCCAACTTGCAGCGCATATCTCGCTTATATGGAGAATGCGCGTGTTCGCACCAACTCGCCCACCGAACAGGTAAGCATGCAATCGAGCTATTGGAAGAATCTGGACCTTTCGGCGAGGGCGAGCTATACGGGCGGCGATGCCAAGGTGTTCGGTTACGATCAGAACTGGACGGGGCGTGAATCGCGGACGAACCTGCGCAACGATCTGGTTACCGGCTCGGTGAATGGCCGGCGGGTGCTGGCGAACACTGATTTTGGAGCCAGCTGGCACATTACCGACAAACTGGATTTCATCGACTCTTTTCACTATGCCAACTGGCATTACCCGATGGGATTTGATTCTTCGGAGTGTTCGTTTTTCAGCGCGAGCTTGCTGACGCCGGCGAGGGTGTTCACACCGACCAGCACCGTGCCGGTGACGTGCATTCCCCCAACCGGTGGCATACCCGCCACACCTGGGGCGCCGATCACGCACGCTAGCGGCTCGGCGGCGGATATCACGATCGCGCTGAACAGCAATTTTCTGAAGCAAGACGAGAAAACGAACATTGCGCAGCTGGAATACAGGTTCTCGTCGAAGCTCGGCGGGCGGCTAGGGTTCCGTTACCGGCATCGGGCGATTGACGACAATTCCTTCACGGATACGACCGAGGTGTATTTTCCAAACAACGCCAACCGCGGAGACTGCGCCATCACTGCCGGGGTGCTAAACCCTGGATGCACCGCGAGCGGCAACGGCACATTCACGTTTGTCACCCCCAGCCCGACCACGAGCCCGGGCGAAACGCTGATCAATGAATATGCTGGACTGTTCGGAGTATGGGCACAGCCGGTGAAGAACTGGCGGATCAGTTTCGATACGGAGCTGATGAGCGCGGACAACACGTTTACGCGCATCAGCCCGCGGCAGTCGCAGGAGTACCGGGTGCGGAGCAAGTACCGGCCGGTGCACTGGTTCAGCCTGAATGGGTCGATTCGTATCTGGGAGGCGCGGGACAACATCTCCGAGGTGAACAACCTGCAGCACGACCGGTCTTACGGGTTTTCCGTGACGCTGCAACCTAACGAAAAACTCTCGTTCGATGTGGGGTATGACTACGACGACGTGTTCTCGCAAATCCTGATTTGCTACATCAGCACTGCGGCGCCGGCCGGACTCGAGCAGTGCCCGGGAGTCGCCGGGTTGGTGCAGCAACTGTCGGTGTACACGAACACGTCGCACTACGGAAACTTCGACATTGCCTGGACGCCGATCCGGCGCTTTACGGCGCATCTGGGAGCCAATCTGACGGGCACGAGCGGCAGCGCGCTGCTGCTGAATCCGAACGCGGTTCCCGGGCCGCTGAACTCCAAGTATCTGCTTCCCTACGGCGGATTCGACTACCACTTCGCCACGCACTGGACGGGGCGCGCCAATTGGGCCTACTACGGCTACCATGAGGATTTGACGGCGCTTACGCAGGACATCTTCGCGCCGAGAAATTTTAATGCCAACACCGTGACGCTTTCGCTACGATACGCGTTCTGATGAAAAGCAAGAGGGTCTGACCCGGGCTTTAACAAGAAGCAATAGTGCAGGAGTGCAGGATGGCACAAAGAGCGTCTTGGCTGACCAAGCTGATGATCGGTACAGTGGCTGGAGTCGTTCTTTTGCTCGGCCTTCCAACGCGAGCTCAAGAGACGGGCGAAAGCCTCTTCAAAGGAAAGTGTGCCATGTGCCACGGTCCGGATGGCGCGGGAAAGACAACCATGGGTGAAAAACTGAAGGTTCCTGACCTCCATTCCGCCGATGTTCAGAAAAAATCGGACGCCGATCTCAAGACCATCATCACCAAGGGCAAGGACAAGATGCCCGGGTACGAAACAAAGTTGAGCAAGGAACAGATTGATAAGCTGGTTGCATTCATCCGAGAGTTAGCACAAAAGCACTGATTTTCACGGCTCAACGGGGTTCGAAACCAAGAATCACGACTCCAATGGAAGCTCAAGAACCCGCAAGGATTCAGCCGGCACGGCGCCGTCTGGTCGAAATACTCCTCGGTGGTGGGCTGTTTGGTTCGATCCTGTCCGCGATCTATCCCCTGCTGCGCTACCTCGCTCCACCGCCGGTGGCCGATCTGGGCGGGGATGAAGTTGTTGCTTCAAAAGTTGGCGATCTGAAACCTAACGGTTTCAAGATTTTTCGTTTCGGAACGCGCCCCGCGCTGTTGCTGATGACCGACGAGGGAGAATATCGCGCCCTCTCGGCAGTCTGCACGCACTTGAGCTGTACGGTTCAATACCGGAATGACCTGCACCAGATTTGGTGCGCGTGTCACAACGGCTTGTACGACCTGAATGGGCGCAATATCTCGGGTCCGCCACCGCGCCCCCTCGAATCCTACCAGGTCCATGTGCGTGGGGACGAAATCGTCGTAAGCCGAAAGCGAGAGGCTTGAGGTGAATATGTTTGCCCGCCTCCAGGATTGGCTCGCTGACCGCTTTCACTGGGCGGATATCATCGGCCCGCTGAAGAAAAAGACCGTTCCCATCCACAAGCTCTCCTATTGGTATTTCCTTGGCGGAATCACTCTCTTCTTGTTCTTGATCCAGGTGGGCACAGGAATCCTTCTGCTGCTCTATTACCGGCCCGGAGCCAATGAGGCTTTTGAGAGCGTGCAATACATCATGACCCGAGTGCAGTTCGGTTGGCTCGTTCGGTCGATCCATTCCTGGGCGGCCAACCTGATGATTTTCACGGCGTTCGCGCATATGTTCAGCGTGGTTTTTTTGCGTGCCTACCGAAAGCCTCGGGAACTGACTTGGGTCAGCGGAATGTTGCTGCTCTTCTTGGCGATGGGATTTGGATTCAGTGGCTACCTTCTCCCGTGGAACACCCTGGCATTTTTCGCGACCAAGGTGGGGACAGAAATCGTCGGGCAGGTCCCGGTCATCGGGCACAGTCTGATGGTTTTCCTGCGCGGTGGAGAAGATGTGACCGGCGCAACACTAACCCGCTTTTTTGGATTTCACGTCGCTGTGCTGCCCGGTTTGACTACGTTGCTGGTGCTCATTCATCTCGCGTTGGTCCAGTATTTCGGCATGAGCGTCCCGCCAGGCGTCGAATCCCGCTGGACGGCTTCTCTGGAGGCGGCGCGGCAGATGAAGTTTTTTCCCAACTTTGTTTTGCGCGAGTTCATGGCCTGGTACATCGCTCTGGGAGTCCTCGGAGCGTTGGCGGCAATATTGCCTTGGGAACTGGGAACGAAAGCGGACCCGTTCGCTCCCGCCCCCGCCGGCATCCGGCCGGAGTGGTATTTCATGTTCATGTTCCAGACGCTCAAAAAGATTCCGGCAAAGGTGTGGTTCATGGATGGCGAAGTCGTGGGCATCCTGGTATTCGGTGTTGCTGGATTTCTCTGGATGCTGCTTCCTTTCTTCGATCAAGCGGGCCATGGACGCGGCCGGAAGCTCATCATGGGTGCAGGCGTGGTCGCGTTGAGCTTTATCATCGCAATGACGATCTATGGATACATGGCGAAATAACAGACACCGCCGCGCGCTCTTCCAGCTGCTTGTGGTGTCTGCCTGCAGCAGCACGGCTTTTGCGCAAGCGCAGAACACTTGCCTCGACTGCCACGGGGCGCTCGATCCCCCGCTTCAGGTAACCGAGCAGCAATTCACCAGCGACATCCACTCGCAAAAAGGGCTGACCTGCGCGAGTTGCCATGGCGGTGATCCCACGAAGGCCGACCCAGATGCCATGAGCAAAACGGCCGGCTTCCGAGGAAAGATCGAGCGGAGTCAAATTCCAGCTCTCTGCGGAAGCTGCCACTCCGATGCGGCCTTCATGCGGAAGTACAACCCTTCCTTGCGGACAGATCAACTGAGCCAGTACAAGACCAGCGTGCACGGAAAGCTTTTCGCAAAAGGCGACACGAAAGTCGCGGTTTGCATCGATTGCCATGGTGTGCATGGTCTGCGCGCTGCGAGCGACACGCGTTCGAAGGTCCACCCGCTGAACGTTGCCCAGACGTGCTCGCGCTGCCATGCGGATGCCTCGTATATGAAAGGCTATTCGATCCGGACAGACCAGTTCGCACAGTACAGCGGCAGCGTGCACCATGACGCGCTGGTCGTCCGCAGTGACCTTAGCGCGCCGACGTGCACCACCTGCCACGGAAACCATGGCGCGGCTCCCCCGGGCGTAGATTCGGTTCAAAACGTCTGTTCGAAATGTCACGTGTTCCAGGATCAAATGTTCGAGAAAAGCTCGCACAAAGTCGCCTTTCAATCAGCTGGTCTTCCCGGTTGCGTCGTCTGTCACGGCAACCACGGCATCAGCCATCCAACAGACGCGAAACTTGGCACGGGCCCTCAAGCCACCTGTATGCAGTGCCACACCCCGGGAGATTCATGCGATCAGGCAAGAGCAGAAATGCTAACCAGTTTGACCCGTCTGGATGGGGCCATCAACAACGCTCACAATCTCCTTGGCGTTGCGGAATCTTCCGGGATGGAAGTGAGTCAGGCACGGCTCGACGAAGATCAAGCGCGCGATGCGTTGACCAAGGCGCGTGTCACGATCCACAGCTTCCGGAAAGAGCTTGTCGATCACGACATCCAGGAAGGACTGCAAATTGCTTCGAAAACCCTCCAGGCGGGCCAAAATGCCCTGGCGGAGCGGGACTATCGCCGCAAAGGCCTGGGACTTGCCCTTGTGTTCATCTTGATGTCCGTAGTGGGGCTGTTCCTGTACATCCGGCAGCTTGAACGCGATGCGCCGAAGGTATAGTGGTGTTCAAGCAAGCGAAGGTTGGAGAAGGAGTGGATCAGGTTTGGACGAAAAGTTGCGAACGTGAATTCGGGACCCGCTGCGACAGTAGTTTGGGTATGATACGCGTTTAAGACGGACGACGACGGGATAAGCACGAATCCTGCGCCGATTTTTCAATAGGGAGAAGATCATGCGGAAAACAAACAGTTGGATCGAAAGGATGATGATAGTTGCAGCTGTGCTGGCAACGATCGCCTTCCTAAGCACACCGGCGAGAGCGGACACCGCGGCTGCTGAAGCAACCTATAAGGCAAAATGCGCCGCGTGCCATGGACCGGACGGCAAGGGCGAAACGACGATAGGCAAGGTGAACAAGATACGCGATCTTGGCTCTGCAGATGTGCAAAAGCAAAGCGACGCCGATCTGACGGCTATCATCACGAACGGAAAAGGCAAGATGCCAGCATACGGAAAAAGCCTGAAGCCCGATCAAGTGAAGGATCTCGTCACCTATGTTCGCTCGTTCGCTAAGAAATAACAGGAGATAGAACCTAATTGATGCCTGCGGAAACGGCCCTGATCATAACTTTGGTTGTATTCAGCATCGCGCTCATCGGTGTTTTTGTTGCGCGTCCGGAGGTCACAACAACGCGCGGCGGAAAAATCGTGGCCTTTCTTGCGTTGTTCTTCCTGCCGATCCTATGCGGCGCGATGGGCTTCTCCACCGAAATGGACCGCTCGAAGACCACGACGTTTTGTTTGTCGTGCCACATCATGGAACCGTATGGAAAGAGCCTCCACGTGGATGACTCAGGTCACGTTCCGGCAGCCCATTTTCAGAACCATCGTGTGCCGCCGGACGACGCGTGTTACACGTGTCACACGAACTATGCGATGTTCGGCGGAATCAAGGCCAAGCTCGGTGGGCTGAGGCACGTCTACGTCTACTATCTCGGAACGCCGCCCGCCCCGGAAAACATCAAGCTCTACGAGGCGTTCAATAATCGTGAGTGCTTGCACTGCCACGCCGGTGCGCGCTCCTTTGAGGAAGGCGCCGTGCACACTGCCGATCCGGACCTGATGCGGGCAATCAAGACGAACAAGACGTCGTGCATTTCGAGTGGCTGCCACGAAACCGTGCACAACGTGGGCACTTTGAAAGACGCAAAGTTCTGGAAGGAAGCAAACTGATGCTCGGCGCGACTCGCCTCGAACGGAGGTTGCAACTTTCCGGCATCCTTCTCATCCTCGGCCTGCTGGTCGAGGCAGCCTGTCTGCTGGCTCGCGGGCCTATTGCGTTCCTGGTCTTTGTTGGCCTCGGAGGCCTGTTGTTCGCCGCTGGCATGCTTCTCTATTTGTATTCGCTCGTAAGCACTGGGGTCGAGCCCTCCGAAAAGTAGCGCGCGCAGCCCCAGTTCGATTCGGCCATGCCCAAGCTGTCCTGCGCAACCGGCCGCCGGCCCGCGGCACCAGCATTGACACATTTCATCTGGAAAACTAGTGGAGCAATTGGTAGCATCCGCCCATGCTCAAACTACTTTTAGTAGCGCTAACCTTTTTCGCTGCAATGCCCCCCACCGATCTCCCGACCAAGAAATATTTGGACCTCGCCGCAATCAAAACGATGGTCGCCGCTGCGGAAGCGGAAGCAAAAAAACGAAATGTGGAAGTAACCATTTGCGTCGTGGACGAGAGCGGCAATCTGCTTTTTCTGGAAAAAGCAGATGCTGCGCCGCTCAATACCATCCAATTCGCGCAGAAGAAGGCCCGGCACGCCGCGTTTTACAAGAGCCCTTCAAAAGATGGCGCCGACGCACTGAAAAAAGGTAATGTCGACGTCCTCACTTTTCCGGACTTTTTTCCCAACCAGGGCGGGCTGCCCATTCAGGTCGACGGCCGAACTATCGGCGGTATTGCCGCCAGCGGCGCCAAATCTGAAATCGACGAAGCCATCGCACAAGCGGGGCTCGACGCTCTCCTCAGGAAGTGATTCAGCAAAATCCATCTAGACGATTGCACTGACCTCTCGGACAGGTTATCAGTGCGCTGGTGCGGATGAGCCTGCTGACGGAACACCCCCGAGACGCGAGACACTATCTCCTGACGGTCCGTGGAAGGTGTCTTGATGAGCTTCTGCGCTAGGACGATCGCGGCGGGCACCACTGCACTTTTTTTCCTCGCCGCATGGACCTGCGACTCGCAGGCTCAGTCGGAGCCACAAGATGCGGCGAAACTGAGCCAAGTCTCGCCAGTAGCTGCTAAGCTCGATCCCGGCGGGAACAAGCCATCGCTCGAAGATAGTTCGGTCAACCCCAACCCCGCCGAGAGCAAAGAGCCGCCGAAACGCATGTTTGGCATGATCCCAGACTTCGAAAGTGCCAATGACACGCTAGAGAACCAGAAACCCCTGACGGTCCACGAAAAATACATCCTCTCACTGCACCAAGCGTTCGATTTTAGCTCCCATCTTGGCGACGCATTTCAGTCGGGGATCCAGCAGCTGACCAACGGCCAGCCGCACTTTGGACAGGGCTGGGGCGCGTATGGCGAGCGCTTTGCCGCGTCGGAAGCCGATCAGACGACCGAGAGCATTTTGATTTACGGTTTTCTCCCGTCGGTCCTGCACGAAGACCCGCGCTATTTCCGCCAAGGCAAGGGCTCGGTGCGCTCGCGAGTATGGTACGCGGTCAACCGCACCTTCGTTACGCGCCGCGATGATGGCGCCAACGAGTTCAACATGTCGGAAACTCTCGGCCAACTCGCGTCGTGTGGCATTTCCACGACCTACTACCCCGCGCGGGACCGCACTGTCAGCGGCGTTTTCTTAAACTGGGCGGTCAATCTCGGCTACAACAGCGGCTACAACATACTGACCGAATACTACACCGATATGCTCAACGCGGTTTTCCACCGCCACAGGAGCGCCGCCGAATCCACGCTCTCCAAATCGCCCTAGCCAAACGATGGGCTGATTCCCTGCCCCGGCCTGCAGAGCGTATCAAGACAAAGGTCAAACGGCGCGGACTCGCTCAGCGCCAGTGCAGCAAAGCGTCTCCCACTGGCCCGATGTCGAGAGACAACTGCCGCTCCGGGCGCGAACAATCGAGTATGGTGTTGGCCTGGTAGAGATCTTGCACCGGCATGCGGTAGGGAGGATCGGCAACGCTCACCTGCAGGAACATCGGACCCGACTTCGCATTCTCCAGCGTCGAGACACCGTCCTTGGTCCACAAAGACTCGTTTTCACCGTTTAGGATGAGGTCGAAGGCCCTTGAAGTAGCCTTCTTGGCGATGTATTGCACTCGAATAGTGACGGTACACGCGCCGCCTGGCACTGCGGCTGGGGCGTCCGCTTTTGTGGCCGGCATCTGCGCCAGAACTTGCGCGCGAATCGAGGCCGCCATGGCCAGGGCCACTTTGCCGAGCGGTTGTTTCTCAAACGGCCGGCTCCCGTTCGTTCTCGCCATCGCGCTGTAAAGATCCCGGCTGCGCCGCACCGTGTTAGACGCTCCGCTGCCGTAATCGAGGCCGCCTTTGGCCACGTCCAGCAGTGCGTCGTTGTGACTTATTTTGCCGCTATAGTTGGAAGTCGCGATATCTTTCATTCCTTGCGCATCCACGAGCTTGGCTTCCAGGTGCAGGATGAAGTCGCCCTTCTGCGGCTTGTCCGTCGGCTGAAGGGTGGCCACAAGCAACGTGCTGACGCCCGTGGATTGCAGGTATTCCGCGTCCGATTCCGGCATCAGCGGGCTGGAGAGGCCGCCGGGATTCAACAGCATCACTTCAAAGGGCGCGCCCTCCAGTTTTTCGTACACCATGGCCGTCAAATTCTGCGCAAACTGCTGGCCAAAAGAATCTCCCGACGTATCAAATACGGGCATGATCCCGAGAATTCTCTTCCCGCTACTCTCCTGAGCTTCGGTGCGAACACAGCAAGTCAACAGCAAACAGGCAAGGAAGATCCGCGCAAATTTCATCTTTTATCCCCTTAAGAATAGCGGGAGGTGCGGCTTCACCGCTTACCTCCCGCTTTGGACAGAGTCTAGTGTGGTGTTGGCGCCGCTGCCGACGTCTTCTTGACCGGAGGCTTCGCGGGCGTCTTGGCCGCATCGGAAGCCGGCACGGACCTGCTGCTGTCCGAGCCGCCGGTCGCGCGGGCGACGACCTCCGCGGCGCTTGCTGGGCCAGTCGCTCCTTGTGTAACGCTCAGCGACTCGACGTTCTTTGTGCTGACCACTCCTGCCGGCGGGATGTACCAGCTCTTGTCGCCGGTCAGCAGGAAGTAGTCATAAATGATGTACATGTTCGGAGGCAACTGGCCTGCGTGTTGCCTTTGGTAGAGCGCCACGTACGTCTTGAGCTCCTTCCTGGCCTGATCTTGCAGGCTGGGGTCGTTTTGCGAGAGCTGGAAGAGCGCCTGTTCCAGGTGCGGTTCGGCATACGCCCCGCGGTCGGCATCGTACTGCACGGCCTGGAGGAATTCACTCATCGCCTGCTGCTTTTCCTCCTGCGTGCGGCCGGTCGCCACCATGACCTGACCCAGGTAGTAGTGCGCCCGCGGATCATTCGAGCGCAATTTCACCGCTTGGTCGAGGTCATCCCTGGCTTCGTCGTAAAGATCGTAGTCGAGCGCAATCACACCGTTGTCGCGCTTGAGCGCCGACATCAGCAACTGGAACTCCGGACCGGAGCTCGTCAGTCCCTTCTTCATCCTCGCTTCGAGATCCGCTTTGTAACTCGTGGTGATGAGCTTGGTAATCGTCGCCTGGCGTTCCCGCGTGCGTGCGGGATTCCCAATGAAGCCCAGACCCACTCGGCTGTCGCGCCCGACTAAGTTGTCGAGCCGCGCGTACATGCGCGGGATTTCGCGCGCGTCGTAGTTTTGGTCCAGCATGTACTTGAGTCCGGCTTCATCCGCTTCGTCCTCATAGACCGTGGACCATTCCGTCGGCTGGAATTTGTTGCGGAACAAAAGCGCTCCGGCGATTCCTCCGGCGGCGCCGATGCCGGCTCCGATCAAAGCCCCGGAATATCCGCCGATGGCCCCGCCGGCTGCCGCACCTCCGATCACGGCCGCTGCGCCGAAGATCGCGCGCTTCTTGCCGACGTCCGCCTGCTTTTCCTTGTCAAATTCTTCTTCCAGGATTTCGTTGCGGATGGTGTTGTACGTATGTCGTCTTTCGACGTGCGCTATTTCGTGGCCCAAGATGTAAGCCAGTTGCGCCTCACTGTCGATCATGGAGACCAGGCCGGTGGAAATATAGATGGTCCCGGTCGTTAGCGCTTCCGCTCGCGGCACCGGATCCAGCAGCAGCCGGAACGAGTATAGGTTCGGTGAGCCTTGCGGAACGATCTTTTGTCCCAGCGAGTTCACGTAACGCATCAGAATCGGGTTGTTATACAGCTCGCCGAAGTTTTGCCGGAACGTGGCCAGTTCCGACAGCGAGAGTTCCCCGATTCTCGACGACTGGTTCACATTGAACGCGAATTCCATGTCCGCCCGCCGGCGCGCGTCCCAGGTGTCTTCGATTTTGTGAATGACCTCGGGACGCTGGGCGATTTCCGCCAATTTCTTTTTGTCTTTGTCGCTGTACTCGGTCGCCGTCTGGGCTAGGAGCGGCGATGTCGCCCACCACAGGGCGCAGAGAAATATCGCAAATCGAGCGAAAACTGAGGGCCGAATCATAGTTCCTCCTGTGTTCTTGCGAAAAGCGCTGCCATACGGGAGTGTGTTTCTTTTCCTGGAATTCCGGCAAAAACAGCACCGAGAAGAAGGCTATCACGGTACTAATACCGCGGCCTGGGATTGTCAAGCGAAATGCTCCGATTGCACAATGACAACCAACGGAAGTTCCGCTACTATTGCTTTAACTTGCTGAGCCCAACTCGGTGATATCCATGCGCTTCAATTCAGGTGTCTCGTCCGCTTTGCTTGCGATTTTGCTCTACTTGCCTCTCAGCCCCGCAGACAACACCGAGCCGATTACTCTCGAGATTCCCCAGTTGCAAATACAAGTCGATCCTGACAGCGGCGTCGTCATTCCTTCCGCTGACCTCGATCAATTGCTCATCCACGTCAGCAAGCGTCCCAGCCAGGTCACCCCCGGCAGCATCTACGCCAAGGTCAACACCGACGCTGCCAACATGATTATGACCACCACGACCATGGCCGACGGCATTCTCTGCAAGTTGGATCTCGGTCATCGCGAAGGTTTCCGGCTTCGCAAAGGCCGCAACTCCATCGAAATCTCTTTTACCGATTTGATGCAGCGCGTTCATTATGCCTCGTTTCTCCTGCAGACCTCGGAAACTCCCGCTCCGGACCGCAAACACCCCTCGATTACTCCCGACCGTGCGGCGGGTGATAAATACGCGGTCGTCGTCGGCATCGCCCGCTACTCCGATTCCAGTGGCGGCATCACCAGCCTTCAGTTCTCCGACCGCGATGCCCAGGAATTCCGCGACTTTCTTCTCTCACCTGGCGGCGGCTCCTTTCCTAAGGACAACGTCCGCCTTCTGTTGAACGAAGACGCCACCTCTCAAAATGTCCGAAGCGCCCTTTTCACGTTTCTAACCAAGGCTCAGCCACAGGATGAGGTCGTCCTCTATATCGCCGGCCATGGCGCTCCGGATCCCAACGATCCGCGCAATTTGTATCTACTCACATACGACACCAAGCTCGACGACATGGGTGGCACCGCGTTCCCGATGTGGCAGCTTCAGGACGTCTTCACCCGGGTGCTCAAGGCCAAGCGCGTGGTCACTTTCGCGGACACCTGCCACAGCTACGGCTTCAGCGGTGAACGAAGTCGCGGCAAGAAATCCAACAACCTCGTCAATCAATATGTTGCGCGCTTTGCGAACGACTCCGACCGCGCCGTGATTACCGCCAGCGATATCAGCCAGCTTTCCTACGAGTCCGACAAATGGGGCGGAGGACATGGCGTTTTCACGTTCTACCTCCTCAAAGGCCTGCACGGCGAGGCGGACTTCAACAAGGACGGAACGGTCACGGCCGGCGAGCTTTTTTCCTATATCCACGACAATGTGGACAAGGCCACCGACGGCAACCAGAGTCCCATGGCTCTTCCCGGTCTGGCCGAGCGTCTCCCCCTCTCAGGTGTCGCTCTCCGCAAGTCCGCTAGTGCCGGTTTGTCTACTCCAATTCAGCTTTTTCCCAGCCTTTTGCCCGCACCTTCCAAGTAAGCTAGTGGGTAGCATCCGGCCGGCTCCGAGTCGGGAGTTCGTCCGGTCTCCTTCTGATGACGGAACAACCACAGACGCAAGCACAGCGTAGCTCGACGCGCACGGTGCAGACGCCGGCAGGAAACTCCTTCCGCTCCTGGGCGGTGATAGCGGCGTTGTCGCTGCTGATCGGCGCGATCGTCTTCGCGATGGATCGGCATGGGTACCTCAGCGCTCCAAACCTGAGAGCCTACGATTTTCTCGTGGCGCTTCAGCATCCCGAGCCTCCCAGCGATGTGGTTTTCAACGTCGATTTTGACGAGGCCACCGTCACTCGCTACGACGCCTTCCCCATCCCGCGCCTTCTCCTCGCCGACGTGATCTCGAAGATTAACTCCGGCAAGCCCGCCGTCATCGGCGTCGATATCATCCTCGATCTGCCGCGCGTCGAAAAAGACGACCTTCATCTCGCAAAAGTGATTGATGATGCCGGCAACGTCGTTCTTGTCAGCGAGTATGGCTTCGGCGGCCACCCGCCCAACGAGCCGCTTGACACCTTTCAGAAGACTGCCGCCGGCGTGGCCTTCGGGGATCTGCCCATTGACGATGACGGCTCCGTGCGCCGCATGTTCCTCCGAGTTACGACCAGCAAATACAGGGCGCTGTCTCTGCCCGTTGCACTCGCGGATATCTCTTCTGGCCAGCATCTGCGCCCGGGCGGCCGCGGTTTTCTCCTCTTCGGGTCGCGAAAACTGCCCCTGGCCAGTACCCTCCCGGATACCGCCTGGATACACTTCCATCCTTCCGCTCCCACTCGCCTCGTTTCGGTACAGACGCTTCTCTCCAGCGGCTTTGACGCTTCGATCTTCGCGGGAAAGATCGTTATCGTCGGGCAGTCCAGTGAAAAAGGTAGAGACCTGTTCGCCACTCCGGTGACCCGCGCGGGCGTGATGATCGCGGAACGCTATCTCCTTTCTGGCGCGGAAATTCACGGCGCTGCCGTCACCTCCCTTCTCAACGGCAACATCCTTCGCACTCTGCATTCGTTTCCGCGCATGAGCGTTGGATTCTTGCTCGGCCTTGCCGTTATCGTCCTCGGATTTCGGAATCGCTGGTATGTTGCGCTCGTTACCTGTTTGCTCTTTGCGGTGTGTACGTTCGTTGCAGCTCTCCTTCTGTTCTCGCGATACCACATCTGGATGCCCTTCGTCTCCATCGAAGTGTGCCTGCTCGCCGCATTGCCCGCGGGTCTGGGCTATCGCTCCGTGGAAGAACGCCGCCTAAAGCATCTGATGGAAGGTGAGCGGCGCCAACTCATGGGCCTGTTCGAACGCTATGTTTCCGCCGACGTCGCTGCGGAAATCTGGAAGAATCGCGATGCCATTGTCCTGGCCGGCGAGGAGCGTGTCGCCACCATCCTCTTCTCCGACATTCGCAGCTTCACCGCCATGACCGCGGGTGTACCCTCGCAAGAAGTCCTCGCTTGGCTCAACCGCTACCTCACCGTGATGGGCGACGTCATCAAGAAGAACCGCGGCTTCCTCAACAAGTTCATCGGCGACGGCATCATGGTCGTCTTTGGTGCCCCCTTGAGCGAAGGCCCGCGCGAAGACGCATGCCGCGCCGTGCGTTGCGCTGTCGAAATGCTCGCCCGCGTTGACCAGTGGAACGCCGCGAAGGCTCCCGGCGACCCACCTTTGAAAATTGGTATCGGTATCCACACCGGCCCTGTAACCGCAGGCAACGTCGGCTCACCCGACCGCCTGGAGTACTCCGTGATCGGCGAAACCGTGAACCTGGCCTCGCGTCTGGAAGCCCTCACCAAGGAATTCAAGACCGGGCTGGTTCTTAGCCCCGCCACCTGGGAGTACATCCGTGGGCAGTTTTCTACCCTATCTTTAGGTGATGCCCAAGTCCGCGGATTCACCAACGCGATCCCGCTGTATAGTGTGGAATCATCAACTGCAATCGAGGTGCACCAATGAAACGTATCCTCTGTTCTTGTGCGTTGCTCTTCTTGCTGGCTCCGTTGACCCGTGCGCAGCAAGCTGCGCCCAATCCCGATCCATCCGCGGCCAAGCCTAAGCGCAAACTCGATGCCGATCTCTCCGGCTTCGATATTTCCGGCGACAAATCCGACAAGAAGGTTTCAACGATGTTGGGAGGGAGCCGGACGGCCGCTGTCCCGTCAGCAACTTTGCTCGCGCCGCGCCGCGCCAAGTTTTACGGCGCCTCGGCTTTATTTCCGTGGACCTTCGCCGGCCATAACGAAGGCTACGTGATTCTCATTACGGACGAAGACGAGACGCAGCTCGTCCACCAGCAGGTCAAGGAGCCGCGCTACCGTTTCGACCCCTCGAAGACGAAACTCCAGCCTGGCGAAACCTACTACTGGCGCGTTCAGGTGCTCCCGAACACATTGGCCAGCGATCCGCTGGAATTTGTCGTCGTTTCCGCGGAGGAGCGCCAAGCCATTGACAAAGCCCTTGCGGCCATTCCGTCCGGCGATGCTTACCAGTCCGGGCTCGCGCGCGCTCACATCTTCACCGACCATCGCCTGTGGTTCGACGCGCTCGGCGCCTACGACGAACTCATCGTCAAATTCCCGAATCGCTCCGAGCTCTACGAAGAGCGCGGCACCATCTACGCCCAAATTGCAGTGACGAAGCCATTGGCCGATGCCGACTTCGCCCGCGCCTCCCAATCAACTAAATAATTCAGAGCACAGCATTGCTGCGCCCCAGCTTGCCCGGACTCACACGCGAAGCCACCCTCAATGATCGACCTTTTGCGGGGGGAGAACGAAGGGCCACCAGGAATTGATTTTGAAGTTAGCACACGGACTCTACCGCCCGAGGAACTCCCCAAGCAGCATGTGGAAATGATGCACGCCGTTCTCGCGCTTCACCGAATACCGTCCCCGATCGTAGGTCGCAGAGCGCAATCCGTGTTGTACGCTCTCGCAAAGCCCGATGTCTTCCTGCTGCACTTCATCGCTGAAGGCAATCGCCTTCTTCATGCGCTCTTGAATTCTTTCCGATCCAACATCGTGAAAGAACCACTCGAAAATGGTCAGCGTCTTCTCGTGCGAAATCGGCACGATCAGGTTCGTCGAAACATTATCGGGATAGATGTTGAGCATCAAGTTCGGAAAGATCCAGAAATACAACGCTTCTTGCAAGCCGGTTCCAGGTGCGTAAAAGCGCTCCCCGGCTTCCTCAGGCTTCATCGCGCGGATCGGCGCAAACTGCTGCGAGTGATAGCGGAAGGTATCCGTGCGATATTGCGCGTAGTCAATCTCGCGCATCAGGCCCGGATGCGCGATCGGTATGTGGTAGCCCTCCAGGTAGTTGTCCACGTAGACCTTCCAATTGCAGTCGATCACATAGTCGCGGCGTTCCGCGAATTGCAAGCCGTCGAACTGGAATCCGCGCGCCTGCTCGGGAATTTTCCCCAGATAGGTGGCCAGCGGCTCTGCTTCCCGCTCAAAGTTCACAAAAATAAACTGTTCCCAGGTTTCCAGACGCAGCGGCACCATGCCCATCGTGCTGCGGTCGAAAAACTCCACGCCTTCCACATCGGGCGTCCCGATCAACCGTCCATCCAGCGCATATGTCCAGCCGTGGTACCCGCAACGCAGCACACTCTTGCACCCGCTGCCTGACGCGATGGGGCCCGCACGGTGCCGGCACACGTTGCTGAAAGCCCGCAGCGTGCCCTGCTTGTCGCGAACGACAACAATAGGCTCGCCGCACACGTCCGCGGTAAAAAAACTTTCCGGATCGGCGATCGTGCGCTTTACGCCGTTCACCTCGCCGCAAACCTGGCTCAGCGTTCCCACCAGTTGCCACGTCCGGCGAAAAATTCGCTCTTTCTCGATGTCCAGCACCGCAGGATCAGTATAGAAACGCGAAGCGAGCGTGTAAGCGCACTCGATCTGTTCGTTCACATCCAGGCGCAAAGGTTTTGTGGTCATGAAGGTTTCGTCGTCGCCAAAATGCTCTGTGCAGCTGAATCAAGCAGTCTTCCGCGGACTCTAGAACTTGCGTGTTTCCTGCCGCGACCAGCGCTCCACTACGATCTTCGATTCCGTATAAAACTCCACCGCGTCGCGGCCCTGTCCATGCAGAATCCCGTAAAAACTCTCTTTCCATCCGCTGAACGGGAAATACGCCATCGGCGCCGCCACTCCGATATTGATGCCGATGTTCCCAGCGGGCGCTTCGTAGCGAAAACGCCGCGCCGCTGCTCCGCTTGTGGTAAACAGCGATGCCTGGTTGCCGTACGGGCTGCGGCGGATAAATTCCATCGCATCATCAACCGAATTGGCGTGAACCAGACTGAGCACCGGTCCAAAAATCTCCGTGTGTGCAAGCTGGCTGGATGTCGGCACGCCATCCAAAACCGTCGGCTTCAGGAAATTCCCCGCCTCGTGACTCGGAATCTTCGCGTTTCGCCCATCCACGATCGGCTTGGCGCCGTCGCCAACCCCCGTGGCGATGAGCGACTCGATCCGCTGCTTGCTTTCGCGCGTAATCACCGGACCCATCTGAACGCCGGCCTCGAGACCATTGCCGACCCGAATCGCAGAAGCCGCATGCGCGATCGCGTCCCGGAAGGTTTTCTGCGCTTCTCCCACCGTCACCGCCACGGAAACCGCCAAACAGCGTTGTCCCGCGCAACCAAAGGCGCTGTCGCTGATGATCTGCGTCGCCAGTTCCATCTCTGCATCGGGCAGCACGATCACGTGATTCTTCGCTCCGCCCTGACACTGCATCCGCTTGCCGCTGGCCGCCGACCGCGTATAGACGTGCTTCGCAACCGGCGTCGAGCCAACAAAGCTGACGGCACGCACTTGTGGATGATCGCAGAGCGCGTCGACAACCTCTCGCCCTCCATTCACAAGGTTGACCACACCTTTCGGCACCCCTGTTTTCTCGATCAGCTCGATCGCGCGCCGCATAGTCAACGGCACACGTTCCGAAGGCTTCAGCACGAACGTATTGCCGCACGCAATCGCATAGGGCAGGAACCAGAACGGCACCATCAGCGGAAAATTAAACGGCGTGATCGCGGCGACGACACCTAGCGGCTGCCGGATCAGCATTTCGTCCACACCGGGAGTTACATCCTCGAGGTTGTAGCCCTGCATCATCATCGGGATTCCGCAGGCGACTTCCACGTTTTCGATGGCGCGGCGCAGTTCGGCTTTGGCTTCTCCAAACGTCTTTCCATTTTCCGTCGTAGTCAGGCGCGCCAGTTCGTCGATGTGTTCCTCGAAGAGATTCTTGAGCTTGAAAAGATATTGGATGCGCTCTCCGGGAGGAGTCCGGCGCCATGCGGGAAAGGCGGCGGCCGCGGCTTGCACGGCGGCTTCCACATCGGCGTTCGTCGAGAGCGGCGTGCGCGCCAGAACTTCAGCCGTCGCGGGATTGGCGACGTCAACATACTTCGTCGTGGCCGAGGGGTGCCAGGTCCCGCCAACATAGTTTTGTAGATCGAGAACGTGGGTTGTCACTGCACTGCTCATGGCTTGCTCCTCACCCTGGGTAGTGGAATCCGACGGGACGCAGCTACCGTACGGGAATTCTGCTCGCCACACAGCTTACCAAAAGATTGTAAGGCTATATAGACCGGAGCCGCTGACACGCAACTTGCGGTCCAACCCGGAACTAGTCGAGATTCATGGAGCTATCGGCCTATCGCAGCCAATGCTTCGTACGCGGCGCCTAGCAACGGAGCGGATTCGTTCAATACCACCGAAACCGGAATGTTGCTGAGAAGGTTTTCGAATTTCCATTTATCCCGGAACGCATTGAAAAATCTTCCATCTTTCATCTTTTCGATGATTTTCACTGCGATGCCGCCCGCTACATATACTCCGCCGAGCGCAAGCACCTTCAACGCAAGATTTCCCGCCTCCGCCCCGTAGATGCTCGTCCAAAGATCGAGCGTTTCGACACAAACGGGGCACGTCTTCGCGAGACCCAGCCGGGTGATCTCCGGCGCCGGATCCGCGTCCGGGTCCTCGAAGGAGGGATGCTTGACTTCGGGAGCGAGAAACTCGTGAAGGGTGCGGAAACCGCGTCCCGAAAGAATAAGTTCCCAGCTCACCTGCGGATAGCGCCGCCGCATAAAGCGCAGCAGCTCGATTTGCTGGTCGGTATGCGGCGCAAAATCGGAATGACCGCCCTCGGAAGGCACGATGCGATAGCGGCTGCCGTCCCACACCAGAATGGATTGGCCCAGTCCGGTGCCCGCCGCCAGCAGGGCGCGCGTCCCTCCGGGTTCCGGCTTTCCTGGATTGAGAACGGTGAATTCCTCTGGCGCGAGGTGTTCGATACTGTGACCCGTGGCTCCCAGGTCGTTCATCAGAACGACCTTATTAACGTCCAGCTCTCTTTCCAAAATTCTGGCATCTACCGTCCATGGCAGGTTCGTCGCTCGCACGTGGTTCTCGATGACCGGGCCGGCAACGCCAAAACCCGCTGCAACCACGCGGTCGGAAGACAGGTGCGACGCAGCCAGCCGCGAAAATTCCTTTACGATGAGATCGAAGCTCGCGAATTCCTTGCTCGCGAATCGCTGCTTGAAAACCGTCGTGAGTTTCCCATTCTTCTCCGCGAAAAGCGCGAGATTACACTTCGTGCCGCCTACATCTCCAGCAAGGATCACCTATTCCCCCTGTCGTTGCGTTGCGCGTCGCGCCGTTTTTTCATGCACGTGGTGCAAAGGCTATGGATTGAACCACTGTCTGCCCTCGCGTTCCAGCAGAAGATCGGACTCGCGGGGACCCCAACTTCCGGCCGCATATTGCGGGACGCTGGCGGTCTTGGCCGCGCTCCAAACATCCAGAATCGGATCGACGAGCGCCCAGGCCGCCTCGACGCTGTCACCACGATCGAACAGCGTGGCGTCGCCGCGCACGCAATCGCTCAGCAGCGTGGCATACGCGCTGCGTGCGCCGTCGCCGAATCCTTCCCGGTAGCTGAAATTCATCGTCACGTTTCCGATGCTCATCTCCGATCCGGGGCGCTTGGCGCCGAAGGAAACCGAAATCCCCTCGTCCGGTTGAATGTTCAACACCAGGCGGTTCGCTTCCACGTCGCGGTCCCGAAATACGATGTGCGGCGCCCGCCTGAACTGAATAACGATCTCCGTGGTTCGCTTCGCGACCCGCTTCCCCGTGCGCAAGTAGAACGGAACTCCCGCCCAGCGCCAATTGTCGATCAGCAATTGCGCGGCGACGAACGTTTCCGTGCGCGACTTTGGATTGACGCCGGGTTCCGCGCGATATCCGGGAACCGGCTTGTCGTCGATTGCCCCGGCCGCGTATTGTCCCCGCACCACCGATTGCGCGACCATCCCCAGATCGAACGGCCGGATCGATTGCAGCACCTTTAACTTTTCGTTGCGCACTGCGGTCGCGTCAAACGACGCGGGCGGCTCGACCGCCACCAGCGATGTCAGCTGCAAAACGTGGCTCTGAATCATATCCCGCAGCGCACCCGCCGTTTCATAAAAGCCGCCTCGCCGTTCCACACCGAGCGTCTCCGCGGCCGTGATTTGCACGTGGTCCACATAGTTGCGGTTCCACAGCGGCTCGAAAATGCCGTTGCTGAAGCGCAGCACCAACAGGTTCTGCACGGTATCTTTGCCGAGATAGTGGTCGATCCGGTACACCTGCGATTCTTCGAAAACATTCAGGACCACATTGTTCAGTTCTTTTGCCGAAGCGAGATCCCGTCCAAACGGCTTTTCGATGATGATCCGCACCCAGGAATTTGGCTTGCTGGGCCGCGCGAGCCCGGCGCGCCCGAGCTGCTCGACGATGCTCTGATACACCTCCGGCGGCGTCGACAGATAGAAGAGCCGGTTTCCTGCCAGATTCTTTTCCGATTCGAGCTCCGCGAGGCGCTTGGCAAGCTTTGCATAATCGTCCGCGTTTCCATACTCACCGGCCTGGTAAAAAAGATTCGACGCAAACTCGTTCCACTTGCTCGGATCAACCGGCCCGATTTCCGACATACTCTTCGCCGCTTCTCCCACCACGCCCCGGAAGTTTTCGTCGCTCATCGGCGTGCGGGCAAAGCCCAGAATGACATATCGAGACCCCAGTGAGCCGTGGCTTGCCAGGTCGAACATTGCAGGAAGGACTTTGCGCTTAGCAAGATCGCCCGACGCCCCGAACAAAACTACGCTGCAGGGTTCCGCTGCGCTTGCGACTCCCGAACGGTTTGCATCCACGGCCGTTGTCTCCCCTCACATCGGTTCCAAGTGTTTCGTGCCGACTCAGTGGCGCTCGACACTATACCTCAACGTCGTACTTTTGCAGATCAGACCGGAGTTGCGACGCGTTTTGGTAATGGATCACGTTCATACCCAGCCGCCGCGGGCTCTCCAGATTCAGGGGCCGGTCATCGATAAATACACACTGCTCCGCTGGGCGTTGCGTGACTTCCAGTGCCACGCGAAAAATCAATTCTTCCGGTTTGCGCGAACGCACGTAGCACGAGCTGAAGAAAACCAGGAAATCTCTTCGCAGATCGAAGGCCTCGATGCGGTACCGGTTGAGCTCCAGCGGCTCGTTGTTGATTGCCCCAATAAAGTACTTTCCGGAGCGCGCCGCGAGATCCAGGACCGCGCGTGACTCCGGATATTCCTTCGACTGAGCGAACATGAATGCCGTAAATTCCTCGCGGGTGAACGAGCGCGGCCGGTAAAACAGCGTTCGATCGAGATATTCATCCAACGTGGTATGCCCCGAGTCAAACGCGGGAAACGACAGCTCGTGCCGGTCCTGAAACTCGTCCCAATCCAGATGAAAAGCGGTGGCCGCCTCGCGACGTGACCCGCGATCCCAGCCATTTGTAAGGATGACGCCCCCGATGTCCCAGAATAGCGTGTCTACTTTGGACAAGTGTGCTCCACCTCCACCTCGAAGGCTTCCTTCCGAGACACGAGTTTATCCTAAGAACCCGCGACACCGATTACTTCAGCGGCCGGGGTTGCGGGTGTTTACCAGCGCTTGCTGAGCGCCTGCTGAACGGCCTGCTCGACTTCAGCCAGACCCTGCTCCAAGCCCTGCGCAAGATGTAAGCCTACGACGAGCTTTTGGCGGGACTCGAGAGACTCGAAATCGCCCAGCGCCAGTTGCAGTTGCCCGAACGTATAGCCGGCGCCGGGAATGACGATATCCTCGGTCGGTTCGCTCGTCAGAATCAAGAAAAGTCCCTTCGCCGGTCCCCCTTTATACACCTGTTCGAAATAGTGAAGATACCGCGGACCAGTGCTCAGCAGAACCGGTATTCCCAGCCTCGACGCGAGTTGCTCGCGAAGACGCCCCAAGGCTGCTTCCACCAAAGGCTGGCTGCTCATGAACGTAATGATTGCCAGATATCCATCCGTGTTCCTCAACTCAAAGAAAGTTCAGAAGGCGTCGGCAAGGCTCAGCGTCGAAATCTTTTGCCGGGTCCCGCCCTCCGCATAGAGCTCGGCGCCTCTCTCACGTACTCGCGCGGTCTTGGAAGGCAACGCGCCTTTAGCGACGAGCTCTTCCAGTATCTCCGCCGCTCGCTTCCTGCCCGCCTGCACGTCGGGTTATCAAAAGGGTTCACGTCCAACAGCGCACAGGCAAGCGTCGTTGCGACTTCCCACCTAAACAACTCGGCGCCCAGCTCCGCCGGCGAGTTCAATTCGATCGAGACCACCGGCACGCCGGCCTGCTTCAACTGCGTTTCGGCTTCTCTTACTTCCGTGTCGTCATCCCCGCGCATCGTCAGAATCGCGCACGCACAATCTTGCTCGTAGATTTCCAAGGGTTTCAGGAGTCCACCGCAGATCGGAATCAGCCCCTGGCCGCCCTTACTCGCGCTGGCGCCGACAAGCTGCCCGATGCGATACGTCGATGCGTTGAGGCTCTTCGTGCCCACATGAAGCAGCCTGTCTTGACCCTCGATTGCGCCCGCCGCCAACCATGCTCCGAGCATTAGGGCGGGATTCGCTTCGGGGGGCGCCGCTTGCTGGCACAGATTACGCATCGCCATTGCGAGAGACACCAAGTCGGCTGGATCGAAGCGCCAAAGCGCGGACAGGAGGAGTCCGAAGTGAATCAGAGACGAGTAACGCCCCTTAATCCCCGGAGGGTCCCAAAACGCGCCACGAAATCCATACGATCTTGCGTTTGATGCCAGGTAGGAGTTCTCTTCGGTAACGGCAATGAAACATTGTCCCGGATCGCGGCTGCCCTGCGCTTTCAATCGCTCGAGAAAATACAGCAGCAGCGCGTGGTTCTCGATGCGCTTCCCCGACTTGTTCGCAAAAACAAAGAGCGTTACTTCGAAGTCCAGCTTCTCGTCGATCGCGCGTATCGCAGCCGGATCGGTGCTGTCCAGAAGGAACACCCGCCTCCATCTCTTTTCGCTGGAAGCGTGCGCCACCGTTTCCGCCGCCAGGTTGGAATCTCCCATGGCCACGAAAACCACATCTTGAAAACCATTGCGCTGCGTTTCGGTAACTAGCTCCGCCACACGCGCCATATAAGGACCCATTTGTTCCGGCAGTTCTAGCCATCTCAGATTCGCGCTGAGATCTTGCTTCTGGCGTTCATCGACCGGCCATAGGGAAGAATCTCTTGCCCACAATCGCTCAAGCACGCCGCCCGCAGACAACCGGTTCAATTCCCGGCGGCAAGCACCATCCAACCTGCCTGGAGACAGAGTCTGCTTAGGAAGTGACAAGTAGTTTCACCGAGGTTTCTCCCCGCCAGAATTCTACTCTTCGTTATACAGTGTGCTACGTAACTTGCTGACCATTGCCACTTTTACACTAGCCTAGACCTGCTTTCAAACAAATCGCATCGGGGAATCCCTGATTCGCGACTAGGAATTTCCACTACCTTGCGGTATGGTAAAAAGATTGTGCTTCCGAGGAGATTGAGATGGCCAATGAATCCTGCGGTCCAGCCCAGCCAGCAAGTGAACCGGTCCAGCCTGGCGCTCGCATGGTGCATTGCGTAAAGTTCGGCAGGGAAATGCCCGGCCTCGATCGCATCCCGTGGAAAGGCGAACTCGGTAAGCGCGTCTACGAAAATGTGTCCAAGGACGCCTGGAAGCTTTGGATCGAGCACTCCAAAATGGTCATGAATGAATACCGGCTCAACCCGCTCGACCCCAATTCCCAGAAAATCATGGAAGAACAAATGGAGCAGTTTTTCTTCGGCGAAGGAGCGAAACTCCCGGAAGGCTACGTCGCACCCAAAGCGAAAGGCTAGTTCCCGCCACTCACTTCAAGTCCCTGCCCTACCCTTCTCTACTCCACAATGCGCCGAGTCGCCGGATGTTCCACCGGCAAGCGCGGCGTCAGCGTAAATTTCAGCTTTGCGTGCGCCTCGCGCAGCGCCTTCTCCACTTCTCCTGGATCGCCCGCCCGCGCGAATAGAAACCCCAGATAGCTCGACCCTTCGGGCCACGCGGCGATGTGGTCGTAGATGCGTGCGGTGATGTGCAATTCACTCACGCCTGGCGTTGCGCGCGCCTCTTCTTCCCCTTCCACTTTTTCCAGCACGCCACCCTGTGGCACCGGGATCATCATCACGCCGGAGGCCGGCGCTTCGCGCGGCCAATCGCTGCCCGGCAGATCGGCCGCATGATGCAACAGCAACTCCTCCAGCCCGATCGTTTCCGCGCCCGCCGCATTTTCAAACCGCAGCGCCCGGGCGCAGAGCCCGCCGATGGGCCGCGGCGCAACCTCCAGCGGCCACACTCCCGCGTCATTGACGCGGAATTCCGCGTGAACCGGACCGTGCGTAAGACCCAGCGCTCGCGTCGCTTCCACGGCGCACCGCTCGACCTCTCGCCGTTGGGTTTCCGGCAGCCGCGAAGGCGTGACGTACAGCGTCTCTTCAAAAAATGGTCCCTCGAGCGGATCGGGCTTGTCGAAAATCGCCAGGACCCGCAACACTCCTTCGCTCAGCAATCCTTCCACCGCGACTTCCCTTCCCGGAATGTAGCCCTCGGCGATCATCTGATCCGGACTCACTTCGCGCTTCGCCAAGATCTCGGGTGATACCAGCAGCCGCCGAATCCTTGCCGCTGCAGTCAGAAATTCCTCGCGGCTGTTCACCCGCACGACTCCCTGGCTCGCGGAAAGGGACAACGGCTTCAAGACGCATGGATAGAAAATTCCCAGCAGCGCCGGCTCAGGTACCGGCCGCAAAGAAACGCTTTGAAACCACGGCACGCGCAATCCCGCATCGCGAAGGATTTCACGCATCCGCAGTTTGCTACGGCACGCTTCTGCCGCCGCCGGATGGTTGTACTGCAGGCCGAGCCCCCGAGCTACATGCGCTGCCGCAACAGCGGGCCTGTCACCCAGCGCGAGAATGCCATCCGCTCCGCTGGTGGCCCGCACCGTTTCCAAAACTTCGTACGCCGCCGCATCCGGCGATTCGAAATGAACGGGAATCGCGCGATCGCCCCACGGATCATCAAGCTGGTGGCACCGGTCGGTGACAAAAGTCAGATCGACGCCGAGTTTCCGCGCCGCGTCGTCAAAGCTCCGCGTCTGGTAGCCCAGCTTGCTCGCAAAAACCAATATTCGTTTGCGCTGCAACGGCCTCTCCCCCCTGTCATCCGATCGCTGTAGGGTCATGTAGGCGCTGGGCTTCAGTTTATCCTGAGGTACGAAGGGTCCAGCGTGTCTCTCTTCTCCGTGTCCTCTGTGCTCCGGCCTCTGCGACCTCTGTGTTGCGCTTTTTTCTGCGATCACCGCCGTGCACAAGCCAATCAAACGAATCCCTCAGCGGTCGCGGTCGCCGCCGCAGCACGCTCATTCGTTTTCTTCCCAACGCTGCCAATCGAGACCAACTGATCCGCCGTCGGCTCCGCGCAGCAATACCAAGGCTCGCTCAAAAACGGCACCCCCACAGCGGGTCGCGCGATCTCCAAATCCGCAGCGCTCATCCCCGCCGCCTCATGAGCCGCTCTCCAAATCTTTTCAAACGCCGCCGCTCGTGTTTCTTTCTTTCGATCCGCCTCCGCCGCAATCGCCTGAACCGTTTCGCTCAGGGCATCTAGCCGCGCATCTTCGTTTTTCCACGGATACACCAGCGACTTCGCATCGAACGGTCCGACCATCCGCCGCACTTCCTCCAACTCCAGCAACCTCGATCCCTCGGGAATCAGCAGCCGAATTCCCAGCTGGATTGGCGCCATATTTTCAACCAGCCCTTCCTCCTGCAAGACGCGCAGCAAATCCAGATAGTTCTCCATCGTCGTCCACGGTGTGAATGCCACAAACGTCGGATGCAGCGTCATCCCCTGCGACCGAAACGTTCTCGCCACATGCAGAAAATCCTCCCGCGTGTGCCCCTTGTCCAGCCGCGCGAGAATCCCGTCGTCCACTGATTCCACCGCGCTGATCACAAACAAGCAGCCCGTATCGCGCAGCCGCGCCAAGTGCTCCTCGTACTTTCGAAGATGCTCGATCTTGATGGTTACGTCGTAGCTGACCCGCGGAAATTCGCGATGAAACACCTCCACAAGCTCCATCGCATGCCGGATCCCATTGAAAAAGTCCGGATCGCCAAACGAAATATGCTGCGCCCCCGCCGCCACTTGCTGACGAATATCCGCAAGCACAACCTCGCGGCTCACAATTCGAAAAACGCCTTTGTACACCGGCACGATCGGACAGTGCCGGCAAAGATGTTTGCACCCTCGGCTCGCCTCCGTCGATCCCACCACTCGATAGCCATCGCCGGGAATCACCAGATGCGCATATTTCTCCAGCGCCGGCATCCCCGATCGATCCGGCACCTCAAACACCAGCCGTTCCAGCGATATCATCGGCTCAACCTGCCCAGCACCCAGCGCGACGTCCCCACCGTCAAGCCGCTCCACCAACCTCACCAACCCGCTCTCAAACTCCCCGCCCAGAATCGTCCCCACCCCCAGCGTCCGCAAATACTCCGCATTCATCGGCGCATAAAGCCCGTAACAACACAAATGCGCCCCAGGGTTCTGCTCCCGCAGCGAAGGAATCAACTGCGCCGCCAACCGCGTAGCCGTATGCATCGGCAAATAAATCGCAATCAATCCCGGCCCGCGAATCGCGCCGTGATCGAGCGCCTGCCTCGTAAGATCGAAACACACCACAGTGTGCCCGCGCTTCCGCAGCCAAGCCGCCGGCGACACCACCCCAAACGGCTGCCGTCCCAGCTCATACGTCGAAATCAGAACAATGTTCATCCGCCTACCAGTATAGCCGCACGGCGCTCCGATGCATTTTCGGTTATCATAGACCTCGGCAGCAGCCGCGAAAGGACTCCTGAATGGCCATCTCCGCAGGCAATTCTTTCAAAACCCGCGACACTCTCAACGTCGGCGCCCAAGCCTTCGAAATTCACCGCCTCGAAGCCCTCGAAAAGCAGGGCCTCAGCACTCTCGCCAAGCTCCCCTTTTCCCTCCGCATTCTGCTCGAGAACCTGTTGCGTTTCGAAGATAACCGCTTCGTACACGCCGAAGACATCAAGGCCCTCGCCCGCTGGACTCCCAACGCCGCGCAAAAAGAAATCGCCTTCATGCCCGCCCGCGTTCTGCTACAGGATTTCACCGGCGTGCCCGCCGTCGTCGATTTCGCCACCATGCGTGAAGCCATGAAGCGCATGGGCGGCAATCCCAAGCGCATCAATCCGCTCTTTCCTGCCGAGCTCGTCATCGACCACTCCGTGCAAGTCGACAGCTTCGGCAGCGCCAATTCCTTCGGCCTCAATGCCGAGCTGGAATTTCAGCGCAACGTCGAACGTTACGCATTCTTGCGCTGGGGCCAGGCCTCTTTCCAGAATTTCAAAGTCGTTCCGCCGGATACCGGCATTTGCCACCAGGTCAATCTCGAATATTTGGCCCGCGTCGTCTGCGCGATGCCCAGCGGCAACCGGTTCGAAGCCTATCCCGATTCCGTCGTCGGCACCGATTCCCACACCACCATGGTGAATTCGCTCGGCGTCTTCGGCTGGGGCGTTGGCGGCATCGAAGCCGAGGCCGCCATGCTCGGCCAGCCCTCCTCGATGCTCGTCCCGGAAGTCGTCGGCTTCCGCCTGCATGGCAAGCTGCGCGAAGGCGCCACCGCCACCGATCTCGTCCTCACCGTCACCGAAATGCTTCGCAAGAAAGGCGTCGTCGGCAAATTCGTCGAGTTCTACGGCACCGGCCTTTCCAGCTTGAGCGTTCCCGACCGCGCCACCATCGCCAACATGGCCCCCGAATACGGCGCCACTATGGGCTTCTTCCCCGTCGATTCCGAAACTCTCGCCTATCTCCAATTCACCGGCCGCGCTCACGAACAGATCGCTCTCGTCGAAGCCTATTGCAAAGAGCAGTTCCTCTTCCGCACCGACTCCACTCCCGAGCCGGCCTTCAGCGACAAGCTGGAATTGGATCTCGGCACCGTCGAACCCACCGTCGCCGGCCCCAAGCGTCCGCAAGATCGCGTGCCGCTGCGCCAGGCGAAATCCTCTTTTACCAAAGTGGTCGAGGGCACGCCCGACAGGCACGTTCAAGTTCGCAACAACGGCGACTCCTTCGACTTTTCCAGCGGCGCCATCGTCATCGCCGCCATCACCAGTTGCACCAATACGTCGAATCCTTCCCTGATGCTCGGCGCGGGCCTGCTGGCGAAAAAAGCCGTCGAGCACGGACTCCAAGTCAAGCCCTGGGTAAAAACCAGTCTCGCCCCCGGCTCCAAAGTCGTAACCGACTACCTCGCCGCCTCTGGGCTGAATATCTATCTCGACAAACTGAAGTTTCACCTCGTCGGCTACGGCTGCACCACGTGCATCGGCAACAGTGGTCCGCTTCCCGACGCCATCGGCGCGGCCATCAAAGATAACAATCTCGTCGCTGTCTCCGTTCTCAGCGGCAATCGCAATTTCGAAGGACGCATTCACCCCTTAGTCCGCGCCAACTATCTCGCTTCGCCCCTGCTCGTAGTAGCCTATGCCCTGGCGGGCCGTATGGATATCGATCTCACCACCGAAGCTCTCGGCACCGGCACCGCCGGCAAGCCCGTGTTCCTCCGTGACATCTGGCCTACACCGCAAGAAATCGAATCTACCGTTCGCGCGTCCGTCACCACCGCCATGTATCAGAAGCAATACAGCGAAGTGTTCGAAGGCGACGCCCATTGGAAGTCGATGAAGGTTCCCGAAGGCGACATTTATCAATGGGATCCCAAATCGACCTACATCAAGCTGCCGCCGTATTTCGAAAATATGCCGAAAACGCCTCCCGCGCTGGCGGACCTTCACGACGCTCGCGTGCTCGCCATTCTCGGCGACAGCGTAACCACCGATCACATCTCCCCGGCAGGCTCGATCCCCGTGGACTCTCCCGCCGGTAAATACCTCGTAGCGAACGGTGTAAAGCCCCACGAGTTCAATTCCTACGGCGCGCGCCGCGGCAATCACGAAGTCATGGTCCGCGGCACCTTCGCGAATATCCGCCTCCGCAATCAACTCGCTCCCGGCACCGAAGGCGGCTGGACTCTCTATCTTCCCGGCGGCGAGAAAATGTCGATCTACGACGCCGCCGTAAAATATCGCGAAGCCGGCGCGCCGCTCGTCGTCATCGCCGGAAAAGAATACGGTTCCGGCTCTTCCCGCGACTGGGCCGCCAAAGGCACGCGTCTACTTGGCGTCCGCACCGTCATCGCCGAAAGCTACGAACGCATCCACCGCAGCAATTTGATCGGCATGGGCGTTCTTCCGCTCGAGTTCAAGCACGGAGAAACTCGCGAATCGCTAGGTCTGAACGGCCAAGAAGTTTTTTCCACCGAAGGCGTCGCTGCGCTAGCTCCAGGAAAAGCAATCACGGTGCGCGCAAAATCCCTCGACGGCAAACAAAAGCAATTCACCGCCACCGCCCGCGTCGACACCCCCGAAGAAGTCTCTTACTACCACCACGGCGGCATCCTCCAATACGTCCTCCGCCAAATGCTCTAACGTTTCCCTGTACGGGCCGGGCTTGTTTACCCTGAGGCTCGAAGGGCCCCGCCCTTTGTATCCACGCCACCAAACTCTGCGCCCCGCCATGCCGTCTCCGTGACTTCTGTGCCCTCTCCCCTCTGTGCTCTCTGTGTTAAATCTTTTTCTTCTCTCTTCTTCTTCTCTTCTCGCTTCAGGAGTATCATCCCCCCGCAACCGCCCCTAATCTCCCAAAAAAAAGGATCCCCATGCGCACACGATTTTATTTCCCCTTCCTCCTAGCCGTGCTCGTCCCCCTTCACGCCTCGGCACAAGAATCCCACCCGACTCCCACCATCACCGCCATCCGCGCCGGAAAACTCATCGACGTCGACGCCGGCCGCGTTCTCACCAATCAAACCATCCTCATCCGCGACGGCAAAATCGAATCCATCGGCACAAATGTCGCCATTCCCTCCGGTGCAACCACCATCGATCTCTCAAAAATGACCGTTCTTCCCGGCCTGATCGACTGCCACACCCACCTCGCCGACGGTTCGCAAGAAGCGAACATTGACCCCACCTATCAACTCAAGAGGTCCGCCTCACAGGTAGTTCTCGAATCCGTCCCCAACGCCCGCGTCTTCTTGGAAGAAGGTTTCACCACCGTGCGCGATGTCGGCGTTTACCGTGCGCTGAACGACATCGCGCTCCGTGACGCCATCAATCTCGGCTACATCGTTGGCCCCCGCATGTACGTCGCTGGCGCGTACATCACTATCACCGGCGGCGCCGGCGCCATGACCGGCTTTGCTCCCGACATCAAGCTTCCGTGGGATCTGCACTACGGTGAAGCCAACAGCCCCTGGGAAGTCCGTCAAAAAGTTCGCCAGCTCGCGCACGACGGTGCCGATCACATCAAAGTTCTCTCCACCGGCGCCGTGCTCACGCACGGCAGCAATCCCAATTCAGTCGAATTCACTCCCGAAGAACTTGCCGCTGCCGTCGACGAAGCCAAACATTTCGGTCTTCGCGTCGAAGCGCATGCCCACGCTCCGGAAGGAATTAAGAACGCCATTCGCGCCGGCGTCGCTTCCGTCGAACACGCCACGCTCATCGACGACGAAGGCCTGGCCCTCGCGAAGGAGCGCGGCACCTACCTCGATATGGATATTTACGACGAGGAGTGCATCCAGGAAGAAGGCAAGAACGGCAAGCGGCCTGCCGATTTTCTCGAACACGACCGCAACCTAGGCGAAGCGCATCGCCGCAATTTCACAAAAGCGGTCCGCGCCGGCCTGAAAATGTCGTTTGGCACCGACGCCGGCGTCTGCCCCTACGACCGCAGCGTCCTCCAGTTCGCCTTCATGGTCAAGTACGGCATGACCCCGATGCAAGCCATTCAGGCCGCCACCCACAACGCCGCCGACTTGCTCGGCAAATCCGACCTCCTCGGCTCGCTCCAGCCCGGAAAATTTGCCGACATCATTGCGGTGAGCGGCGATCCTCTCGAGGACATCCACATCCTCGAGCACGTCAGCTTCGTCATGAAGCAAGGCAAAGTCTACGTCGGCGCTGGACTGTAGGCGGTGGCCTGGAGGCACAGTACCCACGCCACCAACCCCGCGCCGGGCCACCCCGTCTCCGTGACCTCTGTGCCCTCTTCCCTCTGTGCTCTCTGTATTAATTCTTTCTCTTTCCTCTCTTCTCTGGACGGCACACCTTCACTCCAAACTATTTCCGCCCCTCCCTCTTCTGCGCCATCACCAACCCCCGCGGCGTCGGCAGCAGCACCACCGACAGCAATCCTTCGCCTTCCAACTTCAACGCCGCCTCCCGCACGGTTTTCATCGACGAACTCGCGTCGTGCATCAGGATCAGGCCGTAGGGGTTCATTTGCGGGAGAAAGTGCCGGACTTCCTGCTCGCGAATCGGCGCGTCGCTATCGCAAAAAAGCAAATCGATCCGCCCCTCGACTTTCATTTCCAGGCTGGATTCGTTCCGCGCGTCGATCCATTGCGCAAGCCCCGACGAACCAAACCGCTGCTTCGCCGCCGCAAACACCTTCGCGTCATATTCGCAAGTGATCACCCGGCCCGCGCCGTTGGCTTTCAACCCTTCCGCGATGCGCAGCGTGCTCAACCCGGAAAACGTTCCCGTTTCCACCACCAGCTCCGGCTTGATCGTCGTAACGATGGCCTTCAAGAAATCCAGAACTTCCACTTCGGCAGTCATCGAGTCATACATGTGCCAGCGCTCCGGGTGCGGACATTCGGGTGTGGGCTTGTGATACTCCTGCTGCAGCACATCGCCCTGCGCGGCGATGTGCTCTACGATGCGGTGCTCTTTCTTGAACGCGTGAAATTGGCTTTTGATACGCCAAAGTAACACCGCGCCCGCGATGATCGACGCCAGGCTGGCCGCCTGTGCATTCGAGAGGCCGAAAAACGTTCGCGGGTTGATGCGAATGAACTCGATCAAGAAACGCGCGACGCCCGTGAGCAGCAAGTAGTTGGCAAAGATCTCGCCCTTGGCTTTCGGTCCCCGCAGCGCTTTGCTTCCCATGTGCCAAAGAAACGCGGCGATCGCCAGCCAAATGAAGAATTCGTACAGCGGAGTGGGATGAACGCGTTCGGTCGTCGGCACGATTCCGTTCGGAAAACTCATCCCCCACGGAAGCGACGTCGGTATGCCGTAGTCGCCGTCGCCGGAAAGCAAGCAGCCGATCCGCCCGATGGCATAGCCGACGCATGCGGCCGGCGAACAGATGTCCAGAAACTCCAGGATGGGAATCTTTGACCGCCGCGCCAGAAAAATCAGCGCCACGAACCCGCCGAGAAACCCTCCAAACCACGCAAACCCAAACCGGCTGAACAGCAGCGGCCACGGATCGGCAAAAAACTCGCCGGGACTCTCGAGCACATGGTAAAGCCGCGCCCCCGCCAGTCCCGCAATCCCGGCGACGCCAATGATCAGGAATCCTTCGTCCTTCTGACCCCGGTAGCCGGGAATTTTCTCGAGTTGGCCTCTTCGCCGGTCGAAGTCCGCCTGCAGAACGTACGCCGAGACCAAAAGCGCCGTCGCCACCATCAAACCAAACGTCGGAATCGTCAGCGGCCCAATATGAAGGAACGGAATCATGTCGAAAGTAAGCGTCCCCAGTGTACAGGACACCAGCCAGAACCCGGAAGTTGTAGACTGCCTGTGACAACGTCTCGCAAGTCACTGTAGCCGCCCTCTTCAGAGGGCGGGGTTTAGATGCCACACGAGCACTTTGGAATGTGTCTGGCAACCTCAGCGCGCAGCTTTAGCCGTGCCGTAAGCGTCCTCCTCATCCCTGTTACGGGCGGGGCTTGCCCCGCCCGGCGTCAACCCCGGCACCCGCTTGCCGCGGAGCACGAACAACTTCGCATTCCTCCGCAGCCTCTTCTATCTCCTTCCCCTTCAGCGCGCTACAAGAAGTCATTCCTTCTCCTCCTCCCCTCTGTGAACTCTGTGCTGAACTCCGTTCCTCGCTAACCCGTGTAGAATCCGCACTTCCAAGAAGCACCCAGCGTAACCCCAACACTTCCAAGACCACGCGAGGCGCACAGAAAACAAAGGACTTCAACTCCACCAGAATCAACACTTACGCAATTTCTCAATGTAACCCCTTTTAGAATCCGCACTTGCAAAAAAGGTGGGGGGGAGGGGGCTACCGAGTCCGCATTTCAGCAGGGAAGGTACGCCGCTGGAGCGCCGCGCCCAGCAGGAGCCAAATGGCGAGGGAGACGTATTCGGCGGTGGAGAAATGACCGGGGAAGCTGGGTAGGAATTTCATAAGGACGAGGGCGAGGGCGGCTAGCGCGCCGAAGGTCGCGATGACGCGAAGGCGGGCGCGCGGCTCGACGAGAAAGAACGACACGCAGGCGGCGAGCCAGCCGAACGCGGAGGCAGCCGAGCCAACCTCGGTGACCGGGACAAGGATGGCATCGCCGAGGAAGAGGGCGGCCAGGGTGCCCGCACCGATCGCGAGAACGGCGTTGCCCGGGGTCTGAAAGCGCGGATGGACGCGGGCAAGCCCCGCGGGGATCGAACCGTTGCGGCTGAAGGCGAAGAGCATGCGCGTGGACGCGGCGAAGTTGCCGTTGAAGCATTGGAAGAGGCCAAACATGGCCATGGTCAGGATGAGCTGCACCGGCCAGTGCTTGCCAAGAGCCTGCTCGAAGGCGATGGCGGTAGCGAAGCGCCGGCCGAGCAGACCTTGCCACGGGGAGATATACGCAACGGCGGCGATCGAGAGCGCGTAGAAAAAGACGCCGACGCCCAACGCAAGCGCGATGGCGTGCATGTAACTCTTGCCGCGCAAGTCCGGGTTGGCCTCTTCCGCGTACTTGGGGACGGACTCGAAGCCGGTAAGAAAGTAAGGGACGATCTGGAGCGTCAGCAGGATGGAGACAAACGGAGTGGCGTGAAACACAGGATGAAGGTGGGCGGGAGCGCCGCGGGAGGCGCTGATGGCAACCAAACAGAGGAAGATCAAAAGAACCGTGGAGGTCATGGCCTTCTGGAAATTCGCGCTGAGGCGGACGCCACGATAGTTGATGGTGGTGAGAAATAAAGTTAGCGCGATTCCCAGAACGAGACGGAACAGGAAAACCGGCACGCCCGCGACGCGATAGAGCTCGATGGAATCCAGCCAGGGGAAAATGTACGCAGCGATTTTCCCCAGCGCGATGGCTTCCCAGGGGCAGACAATGAAATACGCCAGCAGCATGATCCAGCCGGTGAAATAGCTGACGATGGGCGGGAAGACTTGCGCCGTGTAGGCGGCTTCTCCGGCAGCGTCAGGCAGGCGCTGCACCCACTGGCCATAGATGTAGCCCACCGGCAACAGAATGACTCCGCCGAGGGCGAACCCGAGGATGGCGCCGAGCGGGCCGCCGCGGCCGAGCCAGTCGTCCATCAGGACGAGCCAGCCGGTGCCGATCATGGTGCCGAAGGCGAGAGCGAAATAGTCGTGCAGCTTGAGCTTGCGCGCCAGGGTGGGCATCTAGTTTATCCGGTGTGGAGTGCGGCAGCTTGCTGCCGCCTTTCCGCCCTCAACCGCACCGCTCAATTCCAAATCCTGCCCAGCCGTATCGCCGTTCCCATGGGCCGGGTTTGGCGCCAAACCCTCACTTCCCTGGAAACAATGGGATCTGGTGGGCATCTAGAGCACGCAGAGCAGCTCGAAGAGCAGGTTGGCGGCGAGCAGCGAGGTTAGCTCGCCGGTGTCGAACGGCGGCGACACCTCAACGAGGTCGCAGCCGAGAATGTCCAGGCCGCGGAGGGCGCGAACGAGCTCGACGATTTGCGCGCTGGTGAAGCCGCCGACCTGGGGAGTGCCGGTGCCAGGAGCAAAAGCGGGATCGACACAGTCGATGTCCAGCGTGACGTACACCGGCTTGCCGCGAAAGCCTCTTAAGTGGCGCTGGACCGGCGCCATTCCCTTGGCGTGAAATTCTTCGGCGGTAACCATGAGCACTCTGTGCTCGCGCGCGAAATCGAAATCGTCTTCGCCGTAGACTTGACCGCGAAGGCCGACCTGCAGAACGCCGCCGTCTTGCAACAAACCTTCCTCGAAGGCGCGGCGGAACGGCGTTCCGTGAGAGTACTTGCTGCCGAAATATTCGTCCCACAGATCGTTGTGGGCGTCGAACTGGATGAGGCAGACGGGTCCGCCATGTTTCTTGGCGACGGCGCGAAGGATCGGCAAGCTGATGGAATGATCGCCGCCGACGCAGACGGTGCGCGCTCCGGCGTCCAGAACGGGAGTGAGTCCGCGCTCGATGCGTCGAAAGGTGTCTTCGATGGAAAGCGGGTTGACGGGGACGTCGCCGAAATCGGCGACGCGGTATTTGGCGAAGGGATTGACCTTGAGGACGGGATTCCAGGGGCGAATGATCGCGGATTGCACGCGCACGTGCCGCGGACCGAAGCGCGGACCCGGTCGATAGGTGGTGCCGCCGTCAAAGGGTACGCCGATCAGGGCGATGTCCAACTCTTCGGGTTGCGTGATATTCGGGAGACGCATGAACGTGGGGATGCCGGTGAAGCGGGCGTATTCGAGAGCGTCGGTGGGCTGCGGATGAGGGAGGTGAAACGCGCAGCGGGGCTTGGGCATAGGCAGGGCATCTTAGTTTCAGGAGTTAGGGGAAGTCAACGCGTGTGGGCGAGCTGTCGCCGCAAAGTGAGAATGTCCGGTTTGTGCAAAGTAGAAATGTCCGCTTTCATGGATGGCCGAGGGGCCCATGGAGACGGAGCGAATCGCTTTGAGCCAACGAGAACGGGACCGCTTG
>Ga0187819_10000021_pt1 | contig 68180 bp, 65 predicted proteins | sample NC_wetland_sal_i_15_FD_132411 | JGI IMG/M metagenome (GOLD analysis project Ga0187819, IMG submission 132411) | Wetland sediment microbial communities from Neuse River Estuary, North Carolina, USA - SO4_4 | ecosystem: Environmental > Aquatic > Freshwater > Wetlands > Sediment | place: USA... | reverse complement strand
CACTATCGGTCGCCAGAGAGTATTTAGCCTTGGAGAGTGGTCTCCCCAGTTTCCCACCGGATTACACGTGTCCGGTGGTACTCAGGATACCGCTTCGAGTCCGATCGGTTTTCAGTTACAGGGCTCTCACCTTCTTTGGCCCCGCTTTCCAGCGGGTTCACTTAACCGTCGGTTTGGTAACTCTACTTATGCGGTCCTACAACCCCCACAGTGCAAGCACTTGGGTTTGGGCTGTTCCGATTTCGCTCGCCGCTACTTTCGGAATCTCTGTGATTTATTTTCCTCCAGGTACTGAGATGGTTCACTTCCCTGGGTTAGCTCATACCCGCCTATGTATTCAGCGGGCTGTAGCGAGAGTTCATCTCGCTGGGTTTCCCCATTCGGACATCCTCGGATCAAAGCCTGCTTGCGGCTCCCCGAGGCTTTTCGCAGCTTGCCACGTCCTTCTTCGCCTTCTGGCGCCAAGGCATCCACCGTACGCTCTTAGTAGCTTAATCATAAAACTCACCCAATCCGTCAAATCGCTTCAAACCGAAACCCTCTCGGCCTGAAAAAATCTAACGTCCTGACTGTCTGCGGCTCCCTATACCTTGTGTTTCGGTCCCCTCTGACCCTGGGTAAGAATCAGTGGCACCGGACATTGGCTTTCGTTTCCACATTTCATCAGGCAATTAGCTGAGCTGCCTTTGTTTTCCACAGTTTTGCTCAACTCGAGCAGAACTTGTAATAAATCCACACCATGACGTCCCTCCTGACCGTAATCAGGGAGAGATTTTCGGCGTGGACTTGCCAGCCTTTCTGTTGTCAAAGAACATTCGCCCTGATCCCGTCAGAGCGGCCCAGCATTCCGCTGAAGCTCTTGTCCGCGTGGTTGCTGCCGGTGACTCGCGTTCAGGTCCGTTTCCGGAGCCTTCGCACTGCTCACTGGCCACTACTCACTATCCACACAAACAATAAAAAACCCGGCGTCGAGCGCCGGGCACATGCGCCGATTCTATCTGCGCATCCACGCGAAGCTCGACTTATTTCTACCCTGTGCTCGTAAAGAACCTCACTATAGGATCTACTTCCGGCCTTCACTTGATCGTACGCTGGGAAGACGCTTCTTCGACCCGACTGTGACGCCCCTGCTTGGCTCAGCTACCCGCGAGCCATTTACAAATATATAAGGTTCCCCCCGTTTCGTCAAGCCCCCCCCAACAAAATTTTTGAAGGCATCTTGTGCAAATCCAGGAAGCTGTGCAAATCCGCAGACAAAGATCATAGTCTGATGCTGAAAGCCGGCCAAAGCTGCGGATAGTCCCGTAGTCCGATCAAGGAACCTTGCTCCTACTCGCGCCGCCTCCCCTCCCCAACGGACCCGCATTCTGCGTGTTACGCAAGACGTTACAACTTCTGGTTGTTACTGTCAGCCGAGGTTACCGCCCATCTCCGATCTCACTGATCTCAAAACTTCGGATAGGTCGCGATCCGAGGTATCCGCATACCGCTGCATGAGCTCATGAACGACCCTTGACAACTGGTCGCTTTGCCACATCCCCCTCAGTACAAGAGCCTTGTCCCTCAGCGCCCAGGCACGCACAATTGGAGATTTGGATCAGACGACCCGCCAAAATGCCTTACAATTTCATCGAAGACCAGAACTGCCTCCTCTTTGCGCCCCAGACCTCTCAAGATTTGTGCTTTCTGGACCAGCAACCAAACCACCGGGATAGCGATTCGGCGAAGCGGTCCTACCGAAGAAAGAGCTTATGCACGGGAGCCTACGAAAGCGAGGTCTGCCTTGAGAAAATGTCTGCTCGGCACCTGGCCATTCGGCCCTCTCGGGCTACCCCTGTGACAAGTTACTCCTAGATGACACACGACCGCAATTCCTACTGAAGTACTACTCCTGGCCGCGCTCCCATCAGCCAACATCGCCATATCGACATCAGTCTAGGCCCGGTTGCGTATCTCACGACTTACAAAAGAGGAGTATCGAAATGCAGAGATTCCTGTCACTCACGGTCAGCTTGGCTTTGGCTGCAATGCCGGCTTTTTCAGGGCAGTCCGCCGGAAACTCGCAAGACGCCCCATCACAATCGCCCGCGGGGTCGAAGTTCGTTCTCGAAGACGGAACGCCGATCAAATTGGTGCTCGGCGAGACGATTTCTTCCGCCGACGCGGTGGTGGGCCAGCTCGTCAGCTTCGAGGTCGTCGAAGAGATTCTGGTGGATGGCGTCGTGGTTGTCCCCAAAGGCGGCACCGCTTGGGCTACCGTCACGGTCGCCGAGCCCAAAAAGCGCCTGGGCCGCGGCGGAAAGCTGGACTTGAACGTCGACAAAGTCCGCCTGGCCGACGGCAGCAAGACGCTACTTAGCGCCGTGAAGAATACCAAGGGCGGAGGTCACACCGGTGCAATGACCGGAGCGATCGTGGCAACCAGCTTGATTGTTTGGCCGGCAGCCCCTTTCTTCCTTCTCATGCATGGCAAAGACATCACCATTCCTAAGGGAACCGCTATAACGGCTTTCGTTCAGGGTGACGATGTTCTCGACCGCTCGAAGTTCGTGAAGCAGGCCGCCCAGTTGGCGGCACCGGCTCCGGTTGCGCCAACCGCCCCATCGCAACAGCCCGCTGCCCTGCCCCCAGCGATGCAAGTTCAATCCGTCACGGAGCCCTCGCTCGGCGACGTTGCCCAGCAAAATCGGGCCCAGAAGGCTCAACAACAGCAGCAGGGTCAATCACAGCAAGCTCAGCAGCAAGACCCCAATCAAAGGTAATTGCGGCGGCTAACCGGGCGTTAGCAGGTCCAACTCGTCGCGAGGCTCGCATTCTCCGTCATTTGGAATGTGGGCCTCCTACTGATAGTACCAACTACATATCATGGAATCATATTCTTATGCAGAAACAGTAGGGGGTGGGGGGGGGTGCCATACACCCTAACTCGGTTCGCCAGCAAAAGGTCCTTCCCGCTAGGTGCTAGGATCGGTCCGTCCTCGTGGAGGTAAAAAGCGCCGCGAGAACTTCCCCCGAGCCAAAGCCAGCTCGCAAGTCGCAATGATCCGCTCCCGCAAATCAAACTTTTTAAGAGGGTTATAGGTAGCGGTTGGTCTTTTGAGCACGCTGGAGACGTCCAGTTGCAACGCGCCGTCTTCAGCACCCGTCTGTTCAATGTCTACCTTCTGTCGATACGTCAGATTGGAGTAGTCAAATGGATGTACCCGTCATCTACGCAATCGTGCCCGGGAATCTCTGCCCGGCCTTCCCCCGTTCCCAGTTTGCCGCGTTACATCCACTAAAGAGGCGCGGACCGGTCGGCGAGGCCTGTGTGCGGTCGTGAGCACGCAAACGTCAACGCTGGCTGCGGGAGTTGCCCCTCTGCGAGCCACTCGGCCTTTGCCTTTTCGGCTGATTCCCAGGATTGAGACCTACCCGTCCGTCGTCTCCTTCGCCCAAACCGTTCCAGGCAAACTGATCCTTCTTGCATTGTTTGGCCTGGTCTTCGGCTCCCTCCACTGGTCTGGTTTGCCGCTCATCCTGTGTCTCGCCCTCACGACGTGGATGCCCCACCATCGCCATGCCCTCGTCGCCGTCTCTACGATCATCTTCACCGTGCTGGTCCCGTGGACCGAGTTCCGCCATCCCGTCTATACCGTCACGCTCATCACATTGGCCCTGACAGTGGCCATGCTCTTGATCCTGAGCGCCGCGGCTTGGCCACGCTCCTGGTATGGCCGCCGCCCGGCAGCCTGCCTGCTGACCGGCTTTGCCGGTTGGATTGTCGTGGTTTCCTTCTGGCCGCGCGATGCCGGTGCGTATCGGATGGTTTGGGATTTCACCGCCGTTTTCGGAGCCTATACTTGGTTTATCGCCTACGCTTTGCTGGACCGCCAGGCTCCCCCGGATGAGTTCAGCCTCAAGCTCGGTTCCCTCTATCCGTTCTGGGGTTCAACCCACACGCCGCTTCCCAGCGGCTCAGCCTATCTCCGCGCCGTGGAAGCCAAGGACTCTGACCAGCTCGCCGTTGTCCAACTGAAAGGTCTGAAGTTGCTAGCCTGGGCCACGCTCATCTCTCTGTTTTCGCAAGCGTGCACCCGCGTCTTCCACGGATACTTGGCGATACCCACCTTCGAGCAGGTTCTCTCTCTCAGCGCTCAGCACATGCCACTTCCCTGGTTTGTCTGCTGGGCGAGTGTGATTCTTCACTTTTTCGAGAACATCATGGAGGGAGCAATCCTGGGACACCGCATCATCGCCTGTTGCCGCATGGCTGGCTTCGACGCACTTCGCAACATGTATCGGCCGCTTTCCTCCGTCACGATCGCCGAGTTTTTCAATCGCTACTACTACTATTTCAAGGAGCTCCTGGTCACTTTTTTCTTCTTCCCCGCCTTTTTTAAACAATCCCCGCGATTTCCCAGACTTCGCCTCGCCATCGCCATCTTTGCCGCTGCTTGTTTCGGAAACGCCTTCTATCACTTCACCCGGGATCTTGGATACATCCAGGAGCTTGGCCTATGGGCGGCGCTCAAGTCCTTCCAGGTTTTTCTGTTTTATTGCGTGGTCCTCGCAACCGCCATCACCGTCTCGCGGCTGCGCCGGCGCAACCCGGCCCCTTCGGGCTTCTTCCGCGGGACTCTTTGCCCGGCATTTTCCGTCTGTTTCTTCTACTGCTTGCTCAACATTTTTACCTCGACAGACCGATCCTATCCGCTCCTGGAGCATCTGCGGTTTCTCGGACATCTGTTTTTCCTGAACTGAGGGCGGGATATGGACTAATGGACTAATGGACTATAAGGCTGAAATTCGGCAGTGCCTGCTGGACATCCTGCTCCGAAAAGGCGACTCCAGGCCCTTCTCCGACGACTCTTCCCTTTTCCTCGGAGGCCGCCTCGATTCCATCGACTCCGTCGAGGTCCTTCTTTTCCTGGAAACCAGATTCGGCGTAAAGCTCGCCGCCGACGGCTTCCATCGTTCTCGGATCGATACCGTCAACGCCATCGAAGCTCTGGTCCGCGCTTCGGCCGCAGGGCAACCACTTTCCTAGCCTATTCGACCGTCTTGGCCAGCCCTAAAGATCGAGCCGCGTTTACTCCTGGGGAGCCTGCGCGTTCTGCTTCTGCGCAGCGGCGGTCCAGGGCGGCACGATGCCGTTGGCGCGGGCGTAGGCGATCGACTGCCCAAGATGCTCATGCGCATGCGTGACCAGAATATAGATGACGTCGCCGTCGTTGGCGTCCGGTCCCAGTTTCTTATCGGGCTTGGCGAAATCTCCATTCGTCATGCCCTGCACCACCGCGATCGCCGAGGCAAATGACTTGTTCAATGCTTCGATGATCTTCGCCTTGTCGGTCGTGGACTTCTCAAACGTTTTTCGGTCAAAGCCTTGCGGCAGCGGAACGCCCATCATGTTCGGAATGTTGTACCCCGCGCCGGCCACGTGCAGGAACACCTCGCCAATCGAGCGTACGCCTTCGGCCGGACGCCAGGTGTATTTCTCCTGCGGAATGGCGCCCGCAAGATCCACAAACTTCTTCTGCAGGTCCTCCAAGTCATACGCGGCTTGTGCCTTCATGTCATAGCTCGGCTGAGTTTTATCCGCGGGCTGCGAAGCCAGCGTCGTTGCGGGCGCCGCCGCGGATTGAGCCGCCGGACTCGCCAGAGCCTGTCTCGTGCCGCACGCCAGCGCGAGGCCCCAAAATACGGTCGATCGAACGATATTTCTCATTTTCGTTCCCCCCTTTTTCTGTCTACGATTTCTTCTCGAGCTTCGGATGTCCAGCCAGCAAGGAAAATAATGAGAGAGTTGATTCCTGCAGCCGTCACACCCGCACTTCTAGGCCCTTAGACGCGCATTGGAGGGAAACTCTTTGCGGCGAGGTCAGGTGTTAGGTCACCGCGTCTGTGGAGGGCGCAGGTTTCGCTCCCCGGAAACGCTGGAAGTTTTTACCTCCAGCACGCGAAGTGCGGAAATTCCTTTTCTGTTTTCTAAATTTAGATATCTACACCCCAGAGCGAACGAGTCACCGCATCGGCGCTGAACTCAGAAGGACAATGCGCCGACGCCGCGTCATTCAGGCATCTTGCCGAGGTGTCGGCTCTACGCGATGGCCTTTCCCGCCTTGAGCTTCATAGTTTGACCAGACACCACTCTTCGCTCCACGGCAGCCGCGACATTTGGCGCGATGGCCCTTCGGCCTCGACCACAAAATCATCCGAGAAGTTCGAGCCGATCCCGTGTTCAGGGTCATAAAGCCCGGGCTCGACCGAAAAGGACATTCCCGGCTCCAGCATGGTGTAGTCGCCCAGTGAGAGGTACGGTGGTTGATGCCCTTCCCATCCCTGGCCGTGCGCGGGGCGGTGATAAATATAGGGCGCGACGCCGTTTTTCACCTGATACTTATGAATCTTGTAGGCTACCGTCGAGCCGGTCACGCCGGCGACGGATTCTTCTTTTTGGATCAAGCAGCAATCGCGGCTGACGGTCCAGATTTTCTTCATCTGGTCGGTCAGCGGGTGAAGAAACATTGCGCGATACAACTCTCCCCCGCAGCCGGCGATGTTGACGCCGCCTTCAATCTGCAGCGCCTGCCCTCTTGTGACCTTGTTATGCAGGAATTGATTGGGATGCGGATAGGCCGTCGATCTTCCGACCCGGCAACCCACTTCGATTTCGATTCCGACCGCGGTGTGCGGCGCGCCATCGCGCTTGATGTCGGCCATCACCAAGTCGGTTCCGTATTTCGTCGCGGCGCTGCCAATATCGTAGTCGCTCAAATCCGTGCCGTGCTGCAACAGGAGATCTCGCGCAAACGCGTGCATTTGGTTGAAGTAGTTGTAGGCCCGACGCGTGAGCGCCAATTCTTCCGGCGTCTTGTGAATTCTCATTCCCATGCACAAGTCTTCGGCCGAGCCCATCTCGCGCCCAAGCACGTCCACCACTTTCCGCTGTGACGAAGGCTTCAACTCGGTGTCGGCGACAAGTTTTCTGTCCCCATATCCTCGCTTCTTTAGGCCCTTGAGGACCCATTCGAACAAATCGACCTTCGCGCCCATCTGCACCTTCCCTTCATTGGGGAAGGCGCCTTCCGCGTGTGGCCAATCGAAATACAGTTCTCCGTCGGTGTACCACCAACTCTTGACCAAATCGCGATCCAGCGCGGCATTAAACCAGACGAGATCGCTTCCCTTCGCAGGCAGAAACACTTGCACCAGGCGTTCCGTCGTGGTGTGCCAAAGCCCCGTGAAATAAATGATGTTCCAGCGGTCGGTGAGAAGAATGCCGTCGCGGCCATCCTCAGCGAGCTTTTCTTGCAGCTTCTTGGCCCTCTGCTTGTGCCATTCGAGCGGCAAACGATCGAAGGTCGCCGGCTTCAAATCATCTTCCGGAAGGAACAGCCGCGCGGACTTGTCACCGCCGGCCGGGCCCGCACCTTCAGGAAGCGCCGCGGCGCCAACCGTCGAAACGGTCATGGCGGCGCCCGTCGTGGCAAGAAACTCTCTTCTGCTGATCATTCTTTCCTCCAGGCTTTCCTCCGAGACGCTTCCAGAATGCTTGGGAATGCCGCCGCGCATCCTACTCCAAAGATTGCAGATTGAATATGGCGAATCCGGTGAATCGGATGCGGCGATCGGCAATGGCGCTCAACTTTCAACACGTTGCTAGGCGGAGAGGAGAAGTTACTCCGTGGCGGGTGTGATCAGGGTCCACATCTGTTCCAGAATCAGCCAACTCCCGTCGGATTGGCGCTTGAAAACCATCAGATAGTTTCCTTGGACGTCGATCTTAGTTCCGTCGGAAATTTTCACTAGCGACTCACGATAGTCGCCGCTGTCGTAAGCAAGATCGCCGGAATGCTCGGTGGCGATGCTGTGCAGGCTGATGTCGCTCGTGAACGTGTCCATGATGTGCTTGCAGAGATCACGAATCGCGGCGCGGCCGGTGACGCGCTCACCGCTGGGCTGCAGAAAGACGGCATCCGCGGAATACAACGCAACGATCTGGTCGAGTTTCTTCGCGAGCAAGTTCTTTGCCCACTCCGAACGCAGTCTGGCGATCTCGCCCGCAGCGGCAGGTTGCCTGGATTGGGCTAGCAGAGACGGAGCAGCCAGAGCGATGCATAGAGCCATGGAAACGACGAGCGATCGGCGCGATACCATCTCTCCCCTCCGCCAAGCGTAGCAGTTCGCAGCAACCGCAACTGTAAGCCCGCCATGAATCGCAGGTCAATTCCTGGAAGATTTGCTAACGAGATCGGCGGCGATCGACCAGGTAAGCGGCGAGAGCAAAGATGGTGAAGTAAAAAGCGGTGTTGACGCCAATGGCCACGCGGAGAAATCCGCCAAACGTTGAGCCGAGGGATTCGTGCTTGGCGGGGGTGAACAGCTCCGCAACTTTGAGGCCGGGCGAAAGAATGGCGAGCACGGGAGCGGAGAGGCTCGGCTCATCTTGTATCGCGAACGCAAGCGCCAAAAAACCCACCAGCGCGCCGATGGCGGCGGGCAACACGAACCGGAACGTGATGCGCTTCAGCACCGAGGTGGATTCTATCAAATCGGCGGCAGCGCGATTCCGGGACCGCACGCGAGGGTTCCTCGCGGCATACGGGACCCGGACTCGAATCAGGATTGGTGGCCGAGGTAGTACGGCGCACTCACCGTGAAGATGCGCTCATTGCCGCGAACCAAGAGCGCCCATTCCAACAAACGGCCGCGCTGGTTATGCAGAAAGTATTCGTACCAGCGGCCTTCGACCAACTCGGGAATCACGACCACAACGCGCCGATCGGGATGTTTGGCCGACAAATCGAGAACGTACTGCACCAGAGGGACAATGACGAAACGATAGGGCGAGGGCAGGGTCAACAATTGAGGTTGCCGACTGCCTGCTTCTCGAAAGGGAGGGACGACATAGCGGTCCCACTCTTCGCGCAGCAATTCGGAGTGCTCATCCGGCTCGACATGCACGGCGATAATTTCGGAAGTGAGCCTGGAGGCGAACTCGAGGCCCTGTTTGGTGATGGAGCTCCAACGGTCGATGGGGACGACCGCGATCGGCGGGGCGGCGTGGTCCGCGGGTGCGATCGGCGCCGGACAGCTGGTGAGCACCAGTACCTCATGATAGTGGCGCCGTACGGCCACGAAAAAGTAGATCAGGAGGGGAATAAAGATCACCGTGATCCAGGCGCCTTCCACAAACTTAGCGACCAAGACCACGATGACGGTGATGCCGGTGACGAAGCCGCCGAGTCCGTTGACCAGGGCGCTCTTGAGCCAATGGGGGCCGCGCTTTTTCCGCCAGTGCACCACCATGCCAAACTGCGAGAGCGTGAAGGCGAGAAACGCGCCGACGGCGTAGAGGGGAATCAGCCGGTCGGTGACCCCGCCAAAAAGAATCAGCAGAAGGCATGTCAGCGTGGCGAGGACCAGGATTCCGTAGGTATAGACGAGGCGCCGGCCGCGAAACGCGAAGATGTGCGGCAGGTAGTTGTTTTGCGCGATGGCCCGGCAAAGACGCGGGAAGTCGGCAAAAGCGGTGTTGGCGGAAAGCGAAAGCACCAGCAGGATCGAGCCCATCGTCAGGTAGTAAAAAACACCTTTGCCAAAAACAGCCGCGGTCAGCATAGACAGAATGCTTTGATAACCGGGCTGTCCGGGATCTGTAGCGGCGACACCGTAAGTCTTGACCAGGTACGAAATTCCGGCGAGAAGCACGGCAAGAAGAAAAATGATCACGGTGAGGGTGCGCTGCGCGTTTTTGACGGCAGGCTCGCGGAAAGCTTTCACGCCGTTGCTCACCGCTTCAACGCCGGTGAGCGCCGTGCAGCCGCTGGCGAAAACCTTCAGCAGCAGCCAGTAGGTGACCGCGGTGGTAACGCGCGGTGGCGGCGGCAGCGGCGTGACCGCCGCAGGATGGCCGCCGCTGAGCACTACACGAATCAGTCCCCAGGCAATGGTGACGACCAGCGTGCCCACGAAAAGGTACGTCGGGATCATGAACGCGAAGCCGGCCTCGCGGACTCCACGCAAATTGAGCAGCGTGATTATCACGAGGATGCCGACGCACAGGCTGACCGTATACGGCTGCCACGTTGGAACGGCGGAGACCAGAGCGCCGACGCCGGCGGATATCCCCACCGCGGCGGTGAGGATGTAATCGGTCAGCAAGGCCGCCGCCGCCAGCAAGCTGGGAAAGGTCCCGAGGTTGAACCGTGCGACCGTGTAGGAGCCACCGCCAGAGGGATAGGCGGCGATGGTCTGGAGGTAGGAAAAGTACACGATCACCAGCAACGTGATGATCGCCGCGCTCACCGGGACGATGTAGCGCAAACCCACCAGGCCCAGGGGAATCAGCAGGCTAAGCGCCGCCTCGGGACCATAGGCCGCCGAGCTCAGCCCGTCCAAACCGAAAATCGCGATGCCTTGCGGCGGGCCGACCTGTTCGGCGCGTTCGTCACTGGTGGCCAGGGGTTTTCCGACGAGAAGGTCAAGGATGTTCATGCGGGATTGAATCCATAGAGCGGCGTTTTTGGGAGCCTTCATTTGTAATGAGTGGCGTCACAAAGTCAACTGCAGACGTCTTCGGCGGACGGCCCTGTAGGTTGTTCTTTCCGCAAATGCTTTCATTTAGACCCGTATTCTTGACAGCCATATAGGGTCGGCCTACACTATGGAGTTTTTAGATGGCCCCGGATGCGACACCGAGGGGCGGGACTCCCAAATGGACAAGAAAAGGCTGGACTACTACAAGAAGAAATTGACGGCGCGCCGCGAAGAGCTGATGAGGACCATCGCGCGAACCGAAGAGGAAGGCCGGCAGGCGGACGACGATCCGACAGTAGACCTCGCCGATAAAGCGGCAAACTCTTACACCAAAGAGTTTCTCTTCGGCATGACCAACACCGATCGCACCATACTGAACATGATCGACGAGGCGTTGAAGCGCATCAAGGCCAACGAATACGGCCATTGCGCCAATTGCCAGGAAGAGATGCAGCAGAAGCGGCTGGAAGCGGTGCCTTGGGCGAAGCACTGCATCAATTGTCAGGAAAAGATCGAGCAGGGATTGTTGTAGTTGATGCGGGGCAGGACCTGGCCCTGTCTCATTTCCCACAAAAACTGGCCGTACACGGTTTAGATCTTGCTGAACTGGGGCGCAGCACTGCTGCGCCTCTGCCACCTCGCATATGAAATTTAGCTTTATTTATCAACAGGTTAATTATATGCTTGTGGCATAGTGGGCCTTGGCATGTCCGGGAGGCAGTTGGGCGGGTGGCTCGCGGAAGCGGGCGGCGCCGTCGTCAGCGTTCTGTTTCCGGCGGGGTGCCGGCTGTGTGAGAAGCTACTGACCCGTGCGAGCCGGGTGCCCATTTGTGAGGAGTGCCTGGCATCCTTTGCATCGATGCCGGAAAGAGTATGCGAGGTCTGTGGTGGAGCGCCTGAGACTTCGCTTTTGGGGACCGCGCAGCAGCAGGATCCGGCTCGCGATTCCGGCTCCGATCCGCTGGTTTGGGCCGCCTGTCAGGTCAGGACGTATACTTTTGACCCGGCGCGGAGCCATGCAGTCTTCGACACCGCACTGGTGCACGCGATTGTTATGCTCAAGTTCGAGCGGCGCATCGAGCCGCTGGGAGCCTGGTTTGCAGAGCGTCTCGCTGAGGTCGTGCGCAAGGAGGCGGAAACCCTCGCCGCGGACGTTGTGGTACCAGTACCTCTGCACCGACAGCGCGAACGCGGATACAACCAGGCCGACCTGATCGCCAAACCCCTCGCCAAGCGGCTGGGGCTGCCGTATCGAGGCGTTTTGCTGATGCGGACGCGGCCCGCGCCCGGACAGACAGGTACTTAGTCTGACCGAGCGTTGGGAGTCGGTCCGTGGCGCTTTTGCCACGCGTCCAGGCAGCCAGGTTGACAACCTACGCGTCTTACTGGTAGATGATGTAATGACGACAGGAGCCACCCTGCGCTAGGGCGTTGCGAGAGGCGGGAGCCAAGTCTGTGATTGGGCTGACGGTCGCGCGGGCTGCGCGGCACCCGCAGGTAGGTTCCGACGAGACGTGACCCGAGGGAGCGCGATGAGCGCACGACGCCTAGAACCGGTCGATTCCCGGGGGCATCATACCCCCCAAGCGTCTGGCGTGGCTGCGCCCAACTCGGAAAGTCCCGCAGGCAGTAGAATCCACAACACGTTGCCGTTGCGGCGGGCGTCGCTGATGCAGGAGCCCGTCCTAGTGCTGAACGCTACCTACGAGCCAATCAACGTAACGGCCGTGCGGCGGGCTATGGTGCTGCTGCTGAAGGGCGTAGCGCAGGCGGAGGAGCTCCACAATGCCGAAGTACACTCGTCCGCACACGCGCATCGAGTGCCGTCGGTAATTCGTCTGCTGGCCTACCGGCATATCCCGCAGCAGAGCCGAGCCCTTTCGAGGAAGAATATCCTGTTGCGCGACCGTAATACCTGCCAGTTCTGTGGCCAGGTGTTTCCTGGGTCGGAGCTGACTCTGGACCACGTGGTGCCGCGTTCCAGGGGCGGGCGTTCCTCATGGGAGAACCTGGTGGCTTGCTGCTACAACTGCAATAACAGCAAGGGCGACCGGACCCCGGAAGAGGCGGGGCTGAAGCTGGCCCGTCGGCCGCGGCCGTTCACGCTGCATACCTCCCGGCAATTGATGCGTTTGATCGGGCACCGCGATGAGCGGTGGCGTAAGTATCTTTTTTACTAACAAGTTTCTGAATTTAATGGAGTTAAAGAAATTTCATATAAAAAGGAAACCTTTTTCGGCCGGATGCATCTATAATAGTAACTAACCACTTCGAGGACACACCCCGGGAAGCAGTTAAGGCCAACACCTTAGCTGCTTCTCTCCTTTTACGGCGACTTTTTGGCGTGTCTCTCTACAGCGGTGTTTCTTTCTTCCGGCTGCTTTCATCCAGATGGAAAAATGCGGACGATGCTGTGACACCTGCTGCGTGTTCCCATCGCGAGGTGTGACGGGCGCCGCAACTTTCGCGCGGCTCAGGCGCTTTCTTTTTTTCGGGTTTCGGGAAAGCTTTGCAGCGCAGCTTCTTCGTCGTGAAATTCTTGGAAGACCCGGTACAGTCGCGTAATCTTGAGGATTTCTTCGACCTTGGGAGTCAGTCCGACAACTTTCATCTCGCCGCCCTGCTTGATCACGCCCATGTAGCAGTTGACCAACTCGCCGACTCCGGAGCTGTCGAGATACAGCAAGGCTCCTACGTTGAGCACGATCTTTTTTCGTCCTTGCTTCATCAGTCCGCCGACGGCATCGCGGAGGGCGCCGCTGGCAAACGAAGTGAGTTGTCCTGTGAGATCCACGATCGAGACTTCGCCAGTCTGGCGAATGATGGCCGAAAAATTCACCGTGTCGCCTTTCGATTTCCGAGAGCAGCCATTCTACTCTTGACGAGTGCGCGGGAACAGCAGAATTCCCGTACGAGATATGAATGCCCGATGAACAGCGGACGGCGCGCGAGCGCTAACGCCGATTGACGACGTGCAGACCCCGGCGCCAGCTCTCGGCGAGACCCACGCGAACGACTTCCATCTCAGGGCAGAGACACCGCAAGAGCACATCGGTGGTGGGATAAGCGCAGCTCCGAGGCGACCAAGTCTACGAGCGGCGGCGCCGGCTGCAATTCAATGCCGATGAAATATCCGTAGCGCGCGAAATCGCCTTGTTGCAGATGACGCCGGATGCGCAGCCAATAATCCGCCGCTTGCAGCGGGAGGTGAATGCACTCGGCCGCTTTCAGCTCGAGAATCGCCAGGCGGCCTTCGCGCGTGACCGTAAGCACGTCGAGGATGCCATGCTCGCCGCAGCTATTGGCGAAGACTTGCGTGTACACAAAACGCGAATCGAGCGTGGCATCGATGCGCGTGACGTCTTTGCGAACCAAGGACTCGAGCCGTCCTTCCGGTTGCGCGCGATAGAGCGAATGGCGGGTATCGCTCGCCAGTGGATGCCGGTGCGTCTCGAGCTCGTTCAGCAAACGCTGGAGCGCGGGGCGCGACGCCACGCCTAGTTTTTCTCGCCGCTCGGCAGTGCCAAAACAAACCACGCCGTCATCCCAACGAGCGAATGCCAAGCCGCGGAATCGAAGCCACACTTGGCGGGATTGCACGGCGGGATGCACGGTAACGGCGCTCGGAGCCAGGGCCACAATCGGATCGATGGCGGATCGCGCTTGGTCGAGAAGCGCTTGCGATTCGCGTTTAGGAACGAGCCAGGTCTCGATACGCTCGAGGATTTCTCGCTGCGATTCGAGTTCGTAAACTTCCAGGTTGATCCTCGTATCGAGCACCCGGAGACCCCTTGGGAACGATCAACCGAAGGCCGGCAATAAAGCCGCGGCGGCAGGAGTGCTGCGCGCGGTCGAGCCACAACAGCCCGAACGTCAGGCAGTTCTCCGCAGACTCCGGCGATTCCGTGTCAAGCACGGCAAGGAGGGCCCAGTGGGCGGAGCCATTGCGCAGAAGGCCGCGAGCGTAGGTCCCCGAGAGCGAGTGCTCGAGATCGGGCGCGCTGGTAAGCGAATGCAGCGTTTCATCGGGAAACTGCTCGGAGAGGATGCGGCCGAGGCGCGCGCAAGATTCCTCGCGAGACAAATCGCGCGCGGACGGGTCGAACTCCAGGCGGACGAATTCGAGGCGATCGGGCCTGGCGCGGCCAAAGCGCTCGACGGCAAGCGCGAGGCGTTGCTCGGAATGATCGGTGATGGCGAGCACGCGACGGGTGAAGTTGTGCCGCTCCGACCACAAATGCAGAAGAGGCTTCTGAGCTGCGCCGCGGACTTCCCACGACAATGCGGTGAGCACGGCTACACGGCCGCCATTCTCGCGAACCCTCGACGGAAGCAGCCGAGCCGAGGTCGCGGAGCGAGGCTTCGAGTTCTGCGGCGAGTTCCACGCCGATGATTATAGATGATGTACGTATCTGTCTAGGGCTGGATCGGTCAGAATTGCAGGCCGGTCACATGGACGAGCGGCGGCTGCCTGTTCCAGGAAGACGAGATGTGCTCGAAGGACACTTCGAAGCTCCGGTGTTCGCCGGGAGCAACCGGCGGAGCCCCGGGAGCGAGTGCGGAGCGGGTCTCGCGCAAAGCGATTTGGTTCATGTCGTCGAAGAATTCGATGGTCACCTCCACGCCACGGAGCGAACGGCCGCCGGTATTAACGAGGTCGCCCGAAAGGGTGGTGATCTCTTGATGAAGGAAATTTTCGGCGCGGCTCAGGGTGATATTTTCGAGCCGAATCTCCGGCGCGTACGCTTGCTCCGCCGGGCCAAATGGAAGATGCGATCCCCGAGGCGCGGCACCCGGCGGTGATTGACGGCCCGGCAAAACATACAGCGCCGCTAAGATGATCAGCACGGCCGCGGCGGCAAGGACCAAAGCAAAGTTGAACCGGCCACGGTCCGGCGCGGCGCGATCGGGAATCTCGATTTGAGGCTCTTCGTGCATGAAGTCACCGCAACCACAAGTATGCACTCGACGCGATACGCAGGGGAGGTTACCGGGAGTCCGCGTCCGGCTTCAGCGGCCCACGACGAGCCGCTGGACCAAAGGCTCCGGCAGCCGCGCCGCACGCATGCGAGCCTGCACTTCAGAAATATCATACGGGACGCGCCAGAATTCAACGATCTCATGTTCCAGGTCCGCGATGGCAAAGCCGGCGCGCGGATCTCCGTCGCGAGGCTGGCCGATCGAACCCGGATTCAGCAAATATCGGCGCTTCGTTTCAATGCGAAGGGGTGCGAAAGATTCTGAAGGACGCGGATGGATGTTAAGCACTTCCAAATGGGAATTAAAATTTTCATAGGAGAATCCACCCTGGTGATGCGTGTGACCGAAAAAGGTGATCGCCCCGGTTGAGTCCAGCAGACCCTCGAGCGCCTGCGCCGGCGTGAAAACGTATTCGTCTTCATCTTGAAACGCGCCGTGGACGAGAACCACTCCGTCCGTTTCTAAGGGCCCGGAGGGAAGTTCGGAGAGCCACTTCAGATTGTCGGGCGAGAGACGCGAGCGAGTCCAATCCACGGCCGCTTTCGCCACGGGATTAAAGTCGTGCGTGGCCATCAGATCGGTTGCGGCCTTGTCATGATTACCGCGAATCGTTTTTGCGCCGAGTTCCCGAATCTTGGACGTGACCTCGTTCGGATCGGGACCGTATCCAACGACGTCGCCGAGACACACCGCGTGTTCCCACCTGTCTTTCACGGCATCCAAGGCGGCCGTAAGTGCAGTAAAGTTCGCGTGTATGTCGCTAAGAACGAGAATCCGCATTCAGGGTAACCAAAAAGAGCACCTGAGTATAGATGAACACGCGCGCCGATGCACCTGACGATTGTCATCGGTCGCAAAAACAACCACGCGCTGAACGGTGCAGCCGCCAACAGTGAAAAAGACCAACGAGGTTCTAACTTCTATAAAATCTTAAGCAGCTTTCCACGAGAGTCCCGCGAACGCACTCCGTTTGATGACAAATTCGTGACAAGTGGCTAAAGAAATTTAAGCAAAGCCGCGAAACATTCCCGCGGTGTGACTCGTCTATACGAGTGCAGCCGGCCAGTAGGCCGCTATAGGTCAGTCAGAGGCATTCAACAAAAACCCCGCGGTGGCAGCCGCGGGGCTGTGACACGCATCTTTCCGGCCGTTAGTCCAGGAAGAGAAAGTGTCGTTCGGGGAAGGCTACTCGTCCCCGTGCCTGCGTGTCAACTCTGTCCAGCCTATAGCCGGCGGTCTTGCGGCTGACTCGATCACGATGGAAAGGTTGACACGCATGAAATCCCGCTCATTTCTTCGGAGTGCCGCATTGCTGGCAGTCGTCGCGCTGGCAGTGCCCGTATTTGCAAAACCCGTCAGCAAGACAATCAACTTCCCGCAGACTGCGAAAGTGGGGAAGGCCGATCTCAAGGCCGGTGAATACCGGCTGCTGATCGACGGCAATAAAGCCACGGTGGAAAAAGGCAAGCAGGTCGTCGCGGAGAGCGAAGGCCGCTGGGAAGACCGCGACGTGAAGTCCTCGTCGGACGCCGTTCTGCTGGGCGAAAACGGCCAGGTGATAGAAGTGCGCTTCTCGGGACAAAAGCGCGTCTTCGTTTTTAGCGAATAACGAAGAGCTTCCATGATCCCATTCGATCCGATGAGCGGGAGGCTGTGCTGTGCGGTAGCCTCCCTGCTCATCGTTTTCGCGAAATTCTTGAAAGCACAGGAACCCGCGACATTGCCGCTGAAACGGCATCCCCACAATCTGTAACCGCGAAACCCAACACAGCTTCCTAGCGAATCAGCATGCAGTCACCATAGCTGTAAAAGCGGTAGTCGCTCTCCACCGCGTGTTTGTAGGCTGCGAGAACGTGCTCGCGTCCGGCCAACGCGCAGACCAAAGCAAGCAATGTCGAGCGCGGCAGATGAAAGTTGGTCAGCAAGGCGCTCACCACTCGAAAGCGAAATCCAGGAAAAATAAATAAGCGTGCTTCGGCTTTTCCGGCGAGGAGTAGCGCGGACGAACCTGATTCCGACGCCCGCAGCGCTGCATCTTCCAGCGCGCGGACAACCGTCGTGCCAATGGCTAGAATTGGCCGGCCGGCCTGATGCGCGGTCGTAATACGCTCCGCGGTCTCTTCGGAGATCTCGTAGGATTCGCCGTGCATCACGTGGCTCTCAAGGGTTTCCGCGTGAATCGGTTGGAACGTCCCGAGGCCGACATCCAAAGTCAGCTCGCAGATCTCAGCGCCGCGGCGCCGAATCTGTTCCAGGACCTCGGGCGTGAAGTGCAGACCGGCGGTCGGCGCCGCAATCGCACCGGGATATTTCGCGAAGATCGTCTGGTAGCGCTCGCGGTCGGCGGGTTCGTCGGCGCGATCGATGTACGGCGGCAGCGGGATGTGCCCCAGCCGCGCGATGTGTTCCCCCACTTCGCGTCCATCGCGAGAAACAAATTGCAACGTCCGCAGGCCCAGTTCGCCCCGGGAAATAATCTCCGCTTCGAGTTCGCCTTCGCCGAGCAGGACCCGCTCTCCCTTGCGCATCTTGCGTCCCGGATGCACCAACGCCTGCCAGATGTGCGGTTCGATCTGCCGCGTCAGCAGGACTTCAACCTTGCCCGTCAGGTGCTCCCTTCGTGTAGCGCGGGACGCCGGAGCGGAATGCACACCGGCACGCCGGCCAAACAACCGGGCGGGAATGACCCGCGCATTGTTGAGGACCATGAGCTCGTCGCCATGGAGAAGCTCAGGAAGCTGGGCGAAGAGACAATCCTGAAATGCGCCCGTCGTGCGACTCAGGAGGAGCATCCGGGAGGCGTCGCGGCGACCGAGCGGGTGTTGCGCGATGAGCTGGCTGGGAAGGTGATAGTCGAGCTCGTCGAGTCGCATGGCGGCAGTCTAGCAGCAAACGTCGGGCAGAGGACGGCGAGGCACGCTAAACGACAGTATGGGATTCTAATCGCGCCAGCCTAGGTGGACTGCGACCAGAACTTCATGCTGATTTCAGGACCTAAGTGTATTAATATAAATATCTTACGGGATGTGGGGCGTGCTGGAATTTTAGCTTGACAACGATGGACGCAGATTTTATCATGCTGCTGCAGTGAGATACTAGTTTCGGAGGCTTGAACACAATGAGAACGCTGACATCTTTCCGCGGAGCCACCACTCTGCAGGACCAAATCAATCGCTTGTTCAACGAGGCATTCGAGCGCACCGGCGAGGAATCTAACCTTACCGCCTGGGCTCCTGCCGTTGACATCAATGAAACCGAACACGAGCTCGTGGTTAAGGCCGATCTACCCGGTATCGATCCCAAGGATCTCGACATCCGAGTAGAGAACAATGTTCTGAGCATTCGCGGCGAGCGCAACTTCGAGAAGAAGGTGGACGAGGAGAACTATCTGCGCGTGGAGCGCGCCTATGGCTCGTTCAGCCGCAGTTTCTCGCTCGCGAACACCGTGAACCCGGAGGGCATCAAGGCCGATTATCAAAACGGCGTGTTGACGTTGAACATTCCGAAGCGCGAGGAAGCGAAGCCGAAGCAGATCAAGGTGAACGTCGGAACACCGGCGGTTGCTGCTGCCGCGGCGGGAAGTAAGTAAGCCAGCAGGAAGTGGAACGCACTAGGGGGCTGGCGATTTAGCCAGCCCCCTTTCCGTTAGAATCAAGCTGTGAGGAAACATCATGTTGCGATTTGAAAAAATGACGGTGAAGGCGCAAGAAGCGCTGCAAAGCGCGCAAGAGGTGGCTGCGCGCCACGAGAACCAGCAGGTCGAGCCGCTGCATTTGCTGTCGGCACTGGTGACGCAAGCGGACGGAGTGGTCTCTCCGCTGCTGGCGCGGCTTGGCATTCGCGGCGAATTGTTGTCGCAAGAACTTGACCGCCAGATCGGCCGGCTGCCGAAGGTAACCGGCTTTGGGCAGCAGCACCTGGGCCGCCCGCTGAACGATGTGTTGGAGCACGCTTTCAAGGAAGCGGAAGCATTCAAGGACGAATACGTTTCCACCGAGCATATGTTCCTGGCGATCGCCGCGGAAGACCGTGATCCGGCAGGTCAATTGCTGAAAAAGCATGGGGCATCTCACGAAGCCATCCTGCAGGCGCTGACTGGTTTGCGGGGCAGCCAGCGGGTGACTTCGCAAAACCCCGAGGCCACCTACGAGGCGTTGGAGAAGTACGCTCGCGATCTTACCGAGCTCGCGCGCAGATCGAAGCTCGATCCTGTGATCGGGCGCGACGAGGAGATTCGGCGGGTGATGCAAATCCTGGCGCGGCGCACGAAAAATAATCCGGTGCTGATCGGTGAGCCGGGCGTCGGGAAGACCGCTATTGTCGAGGGCTTGGCGCAGCGGATCATTTCCGGCGATGTGCCCGACGTGTTGAAGACGAAACGCATTGTTGCGCTGGACCTTGCGGCGCTGGTGGCGGGTGCAAAGTTCCGCGGCGAATTTGAAGATCGCCTGAAGGCCGTGCTGAAAGAAATCACCGAGGCCGAAGGCCAGATCATCCTGTTCATCGACGAGCTGCACACGCTGGTGGGTGCGGGCGCTGCGGAAGGCGCCATGGATGCCTCGAACATGCTGAAGCCTGCGCTGGCGCGCGGCGAATTACGCGCGATCGGCGCCACTACTCTCAACGAATACAAGAAATACATCGAAAAAGACCCTGCATTGGAGCGGCGCTTCCAACCGGTTCTGGTGAGCGAGCCTACTGTAGAGGACACCATCGCCATCTTGCGCGGATTGAAAGAACGCTATGAAGTCCATCACGGCGTGCGCATCAAAGACGCGGCGATTCTCGCGGCGGCCACCCTGTCGCACCGTTACATCTCCGACCGGTTCTTGCCGGATAAAGCGATCGATCTGATCGACGAAGCTGCGGCGAGCCTGCGCATGCAGATTGATTCGCTGCCCGTGGAGATCGACGAAATCGAGCGGCGGATCATGCAGCTGGAAATCGAGCGGCAAGCGTTGCTGAAGGAAAAAGATCCGCACTCGAAGGAGCGCCGCACGCAGATCGAAAAAGAACTGGCGAAGCTGCGTGAAGATTCCAGCGGGCGCAAGGCCCGCTGGCAGGCGGAAAAAGATGCCATCGGCAAAATTCGCAAGCTGAAAGAGCAGATCGAGCAGCTCCGCGCGGAGGAACAGAGGTACGAGCGGTCGGGAGAACTCGCCAAGGTCGCGGAAATTCGCTACGGGCGGATCGCCGCCGCGGAACGCGAGCTGAAGCAGGCGGAGGAACGCTTCGCGTCGGTGCAAAAGGACTCGCCGATGCTCAAGGAAGAAGTCGACGAGGAAGATATCGCGAAGCTGGTCAGCAAGTGGACCGGGATCCCCGTGGGCCGTTTGCTCGAAGGCGAAGTGCAGAAGCTCGTGCGCATGGAAGAGCGACTGCGACAACGCGTCGTGGGGCAGGACGAAGCTCTGGTGCGAGTGGCGAACGCGGTGCGCCGAAGCCGCGCCGGCTTGTCCGACGCTAAGCGGCCGATCGGGTCGTTCATTTTTCTAGGGCCGACCGGCGTCGGCAAGACGGAGCTGGCGCGAGCGCTGGCGGAGTTTCTGTTCGACGACGAAAAGCTGATGATCCGCATTGACATGTCCGAGTACATGGAAAGGCACAGCGTGTCGCGAATGATCGGCGCGCCGCCAGGCTATGTGGGCTACGAGGAGGGCGGACAACTTACCGAGCAGGTGCGGCGGCATCCGTATTCGGTGATCTTGTTCGACGAAATCGAAAAGGCCCACCCGGATGTTTTCAACGTGCTGCTGCAGATCCTGGAAGATGGGCGCCTGACCGACGGCAAGGGCCGCACGGTGGACTTTCGCAACACGGTGCTGGTGATGACCAGCAACGTAGGATCGACAGCGATTTTTGACCTGGCGCACCGCGACCCGGAGCGAGCGCGAAAGGAAGCGATGGAAGCGTTGCGAGCGGCGTTCCGGCCGGAATTCATCAACCGCATCGATGAAATCGTGATCTTCAACCCGCTTGGCAAGGTACACCTCGAGCGAATCGTGGATCTGTTGCTGCGGAGCGTGGAAGGACTCTTGGCCGAGCGCCGGATCACGCTGGAATTGACACCCGCGGCGAAGGAGTTGCTCGTGCGTGAAGGCTACGATCCGGCGTATGGCGCGCGGCCGTTGCGGCGAACCATCCAACGGATGATCCAGGATCCGCTGGCGCTGCAGATCCTGGAAGGCAAGGTTCTGCCGGGTGACCGCGTTCGCGTGGATCGCGACGGGCAGAAGGACGCGATGCGATTTGAGCGCATCGCGTCGCCGAAGTCGGCCGCCGTCGCGACTCAATAAGTAAAGTGTGGAAGTGGAGCGGAGTGCGTCGTTTGACGCGCTCCGCGTCGCACCCTAAACTGAAATTTCTGCGCTCGATTCTGCGTAGATAGAGTTGCTGGTGAGGTCATGAGAATTCTGAGAACAGGTGTCCTGCTCATTCTGTTGAGCGTGCTTTTAGTCGTGGCGGGCGATGCGCTCGCCGGCCCCACCGGCATGAAGATCGCGCTGGCGTTCGCTGTCGTGATGAACGGCATATCCTACTTTTTCTCAGACAAGATTGCGCTCATGTCGAGCGGAGCGCAGGCGGTGTCGCGCGAACAGTTGCCGCGGCTCTATGCAGTGATGGAGCGCCTTGCAGCCAAGGCAAATCTGCCGGTGCCGAGGTTGTACGTAATTCCTGAAGCAGCCCCGAATGCGTTTGCCACCGGCCGGAATCCGCACCACGCGTCGGTCGCCGTAACTCACGGCCTGCTCGAAGTGATGAACGACGACGAACTCGAAGGAGTCATCGCACACGAGTTATCGCATGTGCGGAATTACGACATCCTGACGACCTCGATCGCGGCAACCATCGCGGGCGCCATTACCTATTTGGCGCACATGGCGCAGTGGGGCATGCTCTTCGGAGGCTATGGGGGAGGGCGCGACAACGACCGGGAAGGAGGCGGTGGCGGCTTTGGCGCGCTCCTGATGATCATCCTGGCGCCGTTCGCGGCGCTGCTGCTGCAATTGTTCCTCTCCAGGACGCGAGAGTACTCGGCCGACGAAACGGGCGCCCATATGGTGGGCCAACCTTACGGGCTGATCAGCGCCCTCCAGAAGCTCGGGGCCTACAACCAGCGCATCCCAACGACAGCCGTCTCGCCGACGACTGCCTCTCTGTGCATCGTCCAGCCCTTATTCGGGCGCGGGGGCATGAGTTCGCTGTTTAGCACCCATCCGCCGCTTGAGGATCGAATCGCTGCCCTACGTGAAATGACGGTTGTGCCGCAACGATAGACGGTTTGGCTCGAATTTCTGCACAATTTCGCCACTGCAAGTGTAAAGATTCCAAACGGACAGGGCCGCTGCAAATGAGCCTGGCGGCCAGAAGGGCTTCAAGCCTCTGATTCTCTTGCCATTAAAAAACATCCTTCTGCTCGGCTGCTTTGGTAAGTCAAATGCACCGATATCCGCCCACAGGTAATTGGGGGGCGGGGGCGAGTTCGGGACGGGGGATATGAGCTGCAAAGACACTATTCATCTGATTTGTTGGTACTTAGAGCGAAAACTCTCGCCTTCTGTCGAAAGTGAGATTGAGCGGCATCTTAGCGAATGCCACGATTGCCATCTCGTTTTTGATGCCGCGAACACCACGCTGGATCGCTACTTTGGACCGGCACGCCAGCCAGACGCCGAGACGGCGACGACCGCGGCATAGAGCGCTGTAGCTCTAACTCTCTACAAAAGAACGACTTAAGGCTGTGCGTGGAATAATGCACAGCCCATTTTTTTTGAGGCCGTGCAAATTCAAATTTGCGATGTCCTGCTGACGATCTCCAGCAAAAAATTACCTGAGCAACAGGCACAGAGTAATCTTTACTGGTACTAGTACGTATAGAGAGCCGTCCACGGTAGCTTGAAATTCCTCGCAACACATTTTCGGCATTGGAATTATCGACTTTTCCACAATAAGTAGGGTGTTTGGCGTAGGAGATGCTCCTCTATGGCCCGCCAAGGCGCATGCGCCAAAGGAGAAGAAGTCCATGAGCGAGTTTCAAGAACCGGTTCATCAGACCATATCCACGACGGGAACGCCCCGTTGGATCGGCCTGGCGGTAGCGATCTTGGGTGCGGTGTCGCTGCTCGGCCTAGGAGTTGGCTGGAGCGCGCTAAGCCACACCAACAGCATCGAACAGACCACCCAGGCAACCGTGAAACAGGCCAACGATGCCCTGAGCCAGCGGCTGGCGAAAGAAGACGAGATCAATCAGCAATTGCAAAGCGACTTGAAGGTCGTGACCGACAAGCTGAATGTGACTCAATCGGAATTGCTTGCTGCCCGAAAGCAGAACAAGGCCAGCTCAGTGCTGGTAGACAAGAAACTGACCGGCCTCGAGACCTCGGTAAATAGCCAACTCGCGACCAAGGCCAGCACCGACGACGTCAACAAACTAAACGGCGACGTCACCGGCGTGAAGAGCGACCTGGATGCCACCAAGAACAACCTGCAAATGGCGCGCAGCGAGATGGGCACGCTGATCGCCCGCAACCACGACGAGATCGACCAGCTTCGCCGCATGGGCCAGCGCGACTATTTTGAGTTCACCGTCACGCGCAAAGCCGGCGCCCAGAAGGTCGGCGTGATTCAGGTCGAACTGAAAGACACCAATACCAAGAAGAACCAGTTCACGATCAACGTACTCGCGGACGACCAGAACTTCGAGAAGAAAAACCGCTCCGTGAATGAGCCCATCTTCTTCTACGCGAATGGAAGCCACGAGAAGCTGGAACTGGTAGTCAACAAAGTGACGAAGACGACCGCATCCGGCTACCTCAGCGTGCCCAAGGCGGCGGGTACAACCGCGGCGAGCACGTCCGGTCAATAACCCAGACTTTGCTGTGCCAGAGCGCTCGAAGGAGCGAAACTCAAGGGAGGATTCCAGAGAATCCTCCCTTTTTCTTATGGGGTCGTCCCGCCATGGCCAGCGGGCGTACTATGGGGGTCGGGCCGGGCAGCAGTTTGTGCCGCCGGCCCGGGGCCGAAGGTCAGAATCCGCAGTTGGCGGGCAGGAGGGCGAACCATGAAACTACGTTTTGCGACAGGAATAGCGGTAGCGCTTTTTGCGGGCGCTGTGGCGATGGCAGCGGGCGATGGCAGTTGGACGGGCTACATCACGGATGCGAAATGCGGTGTCAAAGCTGCGCATGAAGGCGCGCGCGAGTGCACCATCAAATGCGCGAAGGCCGGCGAGAAATACGTCTTCGTGAACGACGCTGACAAGAAGGTGTATGCCATTGACGATCAGAACAAAGTTGCGGAGCACGCCGGCCACCACGTGACCGTCAAGGGCACCGTGGACGGCGATACCCTCAAATTGAGCAGCATTGACATGGCTCCTGTGAAGAGCATGTAAGAGTCAGTCAGCTTCGGCGAAATTTGCGGCGGGCGAGGCTTCGGCTTCGCCCGTTTTGCTTTTGCGACGCGAGCAATTTCCGCTACGATGATGTCCTGTCCATGACAACCATTCTGCTGCACACGGCGAGAGCGTTAACACCCACGACGGAAATTCCAGATGCCGGAATCCTCATCCGCGACGGCGAAATCGAGGCGATTGGACCGCGACAAGGCATGAGGCTACCTGCGGGAGCCCAGGAGATTGTAGCGACGCAGCAAACCGCCATACCCGGCTTCGTAGACGTTCATATCCACGGGGCCGGCGGGCATGACGTGATGGAGGCCAGCGAGGAAGCCATGTCCGCTGTGGCACGCACCGTTGCTCGCCACGGCACAACTTCGTTTGTAGCCACAACCGTAACCGCCAGCCCCGATGACACCTGCCGAAGCGTGGAGGGAATTGCCCGCTACATCGGGTTGCAGCACGAAACCGATGAGCCACGCGCCGAGGTTCTCGGGATCCATTACGAGGGCCCATTCATTAGCCCGGCGCGGCGTGGTGTGCATCCGAAGGAGTGGATCCAGCTTCCTTCGGAGGACATGCTGGAAAGATTCTTGCGCGCGGCCTGCGGCAACGCCCGCATTCTCACCATCGCGCCGGAGCTGTTGGGCGCCGCGCCCTGCATCGACGCGGCCCGCAAAGCAGGGGTGGTCGTGGCGATGGGACACACAGATGCGACCTACGAGCAGACGCGTGCGGGTATGGCGCATGGGGCGCGTCACGCCGTGCACGTGTACAACGCGATGCGGCCGTTCTCGCACCGCGACCCGGGCGTCATCGGTGCCGTGCTCACTTCGCCGGAGGTCACCGCGGAGCTGATCGCCGATGGCGTACACGTCGAGGAAGCGGCCATGCGCCTGTTGCTGCAAGCCAAGGGGCCAGGACGCGTGATTCTCGTCAGCGATGGAGTCTCCGCCACAGGGATGCCTGATGGAATCTACAAACTGGGCAAATTTGAAGTGACCGTTTCCGGAGGAGTCTGCCGCAACGCCGAAGGAAATCTTGCGGGCAGCACGCTGACGTTGGATCGCGCGCTGCGCAACATCGTGGCGTTGGGCGTCCCTCTGCCGGATGCGCTCCGCATGCTAACCGTGAATCCCGCAACGTTGCTGGGAATCGAGTTCAAGAAGGGCGCGCTACGCACCGGGGCCGATGCCGACATCATCTTGCTTGATGAGGGTTTGGGTGTGACAAACGTTTGGGCACGGGGACTCTCCCTAAATTAGAGGGCGCGGGCTTAGGGGTTAAGCGGGATGCCGAGCTCGGTGGCCAACTGGATTGGATTAAACGGGCTGCAGGCGATATAACGGTCACCGACTTTCAGCGTCGGAACCTTGCGCGTGCCTCTGTTGGCATTGATAACAATCGCTTCTGCCGTTTCGTCTTCTTCGATGTTCACTTCACGGTAGTCGACGCCGCGTTGCCTCAAAAAGTATTTTGCGCGATAGCAGTCCGGGCACCACCGGGTGGTGTACATCGTGATGGGTTCCATCAAGAGGTTCGAAGGGCCATTGTGAGGGTCACTCGCTTGCAATCCCGACGCCGTGGCGTTTCCGCGCCACCTGAATGCGGATCAGCGAGCGCTGCAGCGCGATGGCCGCGCGGCTCCAGTCGATGTCGGGATCCTTGGAAGCCGCAGCAAGTCGCTGTTCGGCACGCTTCTTCGCTTCTTCGGCGCGCGACACATCGATTTCTTCCGGGCGCTCGGCAATCTCGGCGAGCACGGTCACGCGTTCACCCAAGACCTCCGCAAAGCCGCTGATGACCGCGAGCGTGCCGGCCTCACCGGACTTTCTCCGATAATTCATCTCGCCGATGCCTAGTTCGGTAATCAGCGGGGCGTGGCCCGGCAGGACACCCAACTGACCCTCCGCGCCGGGGAGCGTCACCTCCACGACAGCCTCGCGGAGCAACTGGCGCTCCGGTGTAACGACAATGAGCTCGATGGACTCAGGAAGCATTCTCGTTTTAGGCGCTGGCCTTCATCTTTTCGGCTTTTTCCAGAGCTTCCTCGATCGTTCCGACCATGTAGAAGGCCTGCTCCGGAATGTCGTCGTACTTTCCCTCGACGATGTCCTTGAAGCTGCGCACTGTGTCTTCAATCTTCACATACTTGCCTTCGAGGCCGGTGAACTGCGCGGCGACGAACATCGGCTGCGAAAGGAATCGTTCAATCTTGCGCGCGCGGGCTACCGTGCGCTTGTCCTCGTCGGAAAGTTCTTCGATGCCCAGAATCGCGATGATGTCCTGCAAGTCTTTGTAGCGCTGCAGAATGGATTTCACGCCGCGCGCCACCGCATAGTGCTCGGCGCCCACGATGCGCGGATCGAGAATGCGCGAATAGCTGGCCAAAGGATCGACGGCGGGATAGATACCGCGCTCGACGATCTGCCGGCTGAGGTTCGTGGTGGCGTCCAAGTGCGTGAAAGTCGCCGCAGGGGCGGGATCGGTGTAATCGTCCGCGGGCACGTAAATCGCTTGTACGGACGTGATGGACCCGGACTTCGTGGACGTGATGCGCTCTTGCAGCTCGCCGATTTCCGTATTCAGATTCGGCTGGTAGCCGACTGCGGATGGCATGCGGCCGAGCAGTGCAGAAACCTCTGATCCAGCCTGCACGAAGCGAAAGATGTTGTCGATGAAGAGCAGCACGTCCAAGTGCTCCTGATCGCGAAAATACTCGGCGACCGTCAGACCGGTGAGTCCCACGCGAAGGCGTGCACCGGGCGGTTCGGTCATCTGGCCGTAGACCAAAGCGGCGCGCGACTTCTCCGTATTGCCCGGAACGATGACGCCGCCCTCGGACATTTCCAGCCACAGGTCGTTGCCCTCGCGGGTGCGCTCTCCGACTCCGGCAAACACGGATAGTCCGCCGTGTTTCAAAGCAACGTTATGAATGAGCTCGAGAATGAGGACGGTCTTGCCAACGCCCGCACCACCGAAGAGGCCGATCTTGCCGCCCTTCACGTAAGGTTCGATGAGATCCACGACCTTGATGCCGGTCTCAAACATTTCCAGCGTGGTTGACTGCTGATCGAGCGCTGGAGCGGGGCGGTGAATCGCATAGCGTTTGTCGCTGTTGATCGGTCCGAGCTGATCGACAGGCTTGCCGAGGACGCTCATGACCCGGCCAAGTGTCGCGCGGCCGACAGGTACTGTGATGCCTTCGCCGGTGTCGAAGGCCTTCATGCCGCGAACCATTCCTTCGGTGGGCTCCATAGCCACAGCACGCACGCGGCCCTCGCCAAGATGCTGCTCCACTTCGACGGTGACGTCGAGCGGCTCGGGAATGTCAAAGCCTTCGCTGGTGATGCGAACGGCGTTATAGATCGCCGGAAGATGGCCCGCTTCAAACTGGATGTCGAGAACCGGACCGATGACTTGGACCACGTGTCCGACGGCTGCGTATTTCTCTGCCATGCTCTCTCCTCAACTCGGACGTGACTCGTGATTAGTGACTCGTGACCGGTGACTCGTGACCTGTGAAATCCCCGAGGACGGCAGCTTGCTCTTAAGGCTCCGGCCGAGTCCGTTAATTAGCTGTCCGACAGAATCACACAACGCATTCACTTTCACGAAATCATCCTTCGAAAGTCTGCCAAGATCCAAACTCAAGCGCATGAAACACCGCGTCTCTTCGAGTTCGCCGCGCGAGATTTGCAAGGATCTGAGTAACTCTCGCGTCGTACCGCGTCCAAATCCTTCCGCGATATTGGCTGTCACGGATGACGCGGAGCGTCTTACCTGAGCGACGATCCCGTACTGATCTGCTTTCGGGAAGCGCTCCGTGAGCCGGAAAGTCATAAGAGTCAACTCGTGAGCTCTTTGCCAAACCGTCAGCTCCGTAAATGATTTCAGCTTCACGAGTCACAAGTCACGAATCACTAGTCATTAAGCCCCGTATGTCGCGCCGCTGACAATTTCAATAATTTCCTTGGTGATGGCGGCTTGCCGAACCTTGTTCATGTGCAGCGTGAGTGCTTCAATTACATCGCCGGCGTTCTTCGTGGCCGATTCCATGGCCGTCATGCGGGCCGCGTACTCGGAAGCCGATGATTCGAGCATGGCGCGCAGGATTTGTGTTTCGATGTAGCGTGGCAACAGCCTGCCGAGCAATCGTTGCGCGGGCTGCTCATAAATGTAGTCGACTTGTGTGTTTTCCCGATCGGCAGCGGGCTTGTCTTTGACGCCTTTATCTTCGCGAACGGCCTCGATGGGCAGCAGTTTCTCCAACGCCAGGTTCGGCGCCATCACGTTCTTGAACTCGCTGAAAATAATGTAGACCGCATCGACTTTCCGATTCGCATACAGCTCCGTGGCAAGGTTCGCGATTTCCCGCGCGGTCTTGAACTCCACACGGGCAAGAACATTGACGTACTCGCCGGCAAACGTGAAACCCGCTTTCTTCAACGCGTCGCGCCCTTTCTTGCCCACGGGGATTGTGACGATCTTCTTTCCGCTGTTGGCTCGGAAAAATTCCGTCGCCTTGCGCAGAATGTTGGTGTTGAAGGCGCCGGCCAGCCCGCGCTCGCCGCTCAGGACGATCGCCAGTACCATTTGCTCCGGGCGATGCTCCAGAAGCGGATGCTGCGGCTCCTGAATGCGCCCCATGATCGACCGCAGCAGGCGTGCAAGCTGCTGCGCATAAGGGCGCGCCGCAAATGCCGCTTCCTGCGCCCGGCGCAGCCGCGCCGCGGCCACGAACTTCATCGCACGCGTAATCTGCTGGCTGTTCTTCACCGAGCGAATGCGGCGCCGGAAATCGAGAAGTGTGGGCATGATCGTGTCGCCGTGCGCGAATCGCTACCTGACGGCTTCCGCCACGGAAGCGGTGAAACGCTCCTTGAAGGCGCCGACAGCCTTCTTGATTTCGGCCCTGATCCCGTCGTCGAGCGCCTTTTTTTCCGCAATGCCCTTCAGGATCGCCGGATTGGTGGTCTCCACGAATTGCAGCATCTCCCGCTCGAAGCGGCGCACGTCGGCGACCGGCACAGTATCCAGCAAGCCGCTCGTTGCCACAAAAATGCTGAGCACCTGTTTTTCCACCGACAGCGGAACGTATTGATCCTGTTTCAGAACCTCCGTGAGCCGCTGGCCTCGGCCCAACTGCGCCTGCGTGGCTTTGTCCAGTTGATCGGCCCCGAATTGCGCGAAGGCCGCAAGATCGCGGTATTGCGCCATATCCAACCGCAGCGAACCCGCAACCTGGCGCATCGCCTTGATTTGCGCGTTTCCGCCCACGCGGCTGACGGAGATGCCGACGTTGATTGCGGGACGAATGCCTGCGTTGAAAAGGTCGGCCTCCAAATAAATTTGCCCGTCGGTGATCGAAATCACGTTCGTCGGAATGTACGCCGAGACGTCGCCGGCCTGTGTCTCAATGACCGGCAGCGAGGTGAGCGAGCCCGCACCCAGCTTGTCGTTCAGCTTCGCTGCCCGCTCCAGCAAGCGCGAGTGAAGATAAAACACGTCGCCAGGGAACGCCTCGCGCCCGGGCGGCCGGCGCAGCAGCAGCGAAATTTCTCGATACGCCTGAGCGTGCTTGGAAAGGTCATCGTAAAACGTGATCGCGTGGCGCTGGGTGTCGCGGAAATATTCGCCCATGGCGCACGCAGCGTACGGCGCGATGTACTGCACCGAAGCCGGCTCGGAAGCCGCCGACGCCACGATGATGGTGTAATCCATCGCACCGGCATCGGTAAGTACCTTGACGACCTGCGCGATCGTCGAACGCTTCTGCCCGATCGCGCAATAAATGCAGATCAAGTCGCCGCCCTTTTGATTGATGATGGTGTCCAGGATCACCGCGGTCTTGCCCGTCTGGCGGTCGCCGATGATCAGCTCGCGCTGCCCGCGCCCGATCGGGATCATCGAATCGATAGCCTTGATTCCCGTCTGCACGGGCTCGCGTACCGGTTGCCGGTCCAGCACGCCGGGAGCGATGCGCTCCAGCGGATTGCGCTGCTTCGAGGCGATGGGGCCTTTGTCGTCGAGCGGTTCGCCCAGCGGGCTGACCACGCGTCCAATCAACGCCTCGCCGACGGGCACGGACATGATCGTGTTGGTGCGCTTGACGGTGTCGCCTTCTTTCAGCTCAAACGACTCGCCAAGAAGCACGGCGCCCACTTCCTCTTCTTCCAGGTTCAGCGCGATGCCGAAGATATTGTGCGGGAACGCAAGCATCTCGCCGGCCATGACCTTGTCCAGTCCATGAATGCGCGCGATGCCGTCGCCGACGCTGATGATCGAGCCGACCTCGTCCACCGCGACGCTCTGTTCGTAGTTCTCGATCTGCTCGCGCAGAATCTTGCTGATCTCATCCGCTCTTATGTTTGCCATTCCCGCTCCGTTGCTACCCGCAACTTGTAGTGGCCGGTCTTTAGACCGGCCAACCAAAACTCCCGTGTCTGTCCCTCAGTCGGCCGGCGCCGCCATCGGCCGATTCACAACCCTGCTACTCCGCTGCCAGCCGCGCGCGCAATTGGTTCAAGCGATTCCGCAGCGAGCCATCATAAATCGTGTCCCCGATGCGAACCAGCACACCGCCTAACAGGGCCGGCTCCAGCAAATACTTGGGTTCGACGCGCTTCCCGGTCAGCCGCGCGAGCGCTTGCGCAAACTCTGCCTTTTGCGCGGTGCTCAGCTCGACAGCAGAGCGAATCTCCGCCTCGGTAATGCCCTGCCGCTGCCGGATGACTTCCTGAAACGCCGCGATAATTTCCGGCAAGACGTGCGTGCGCCCGTGGTCTGCCACCAGAAAGAGAAAATTGCGAAGAATCTTGCTCGCGCCCAGCCGCGCGATCAGTTTTTCCACTACGCCGTGCTTCGCCGCGCGGTCCACCGCCGGACTCGCCAGGAAATTACGCAGCTCCGCGGATTCCGCGTAAACCGCTCCGAAATCGGCGAGTTGCTTGCTCACCGGCTCGGCCGCGCCCTGCGCCAGCGCTACGTCCGCAAGCGCGTTTGCGTATTGGAGGCTCGCCGACTTCAATTCGGCCTCCCTTCCAAGGCTTTCACGAAGACTGCGACCAGCGATTCCTGCGCCTGTGGCGTGAGCAGTTTGGCGAGCAGGGACTCAGCCCCATCGACAGCAAGATTTGCGGCGATGGCTTTCAGCTCAAGACGCGCGGCGCGGTCGGCAGCCGCGATTTCCGCCTTGGCCGCCGCGCCGATCTTTTGTACATCGCTCTGCGTGACACCGCGTATTCGCTCGGCTTCCGCGGAAGCTTCGCTCTGGGCCTCGGCGCGAAGCTGCGTCACCTCCTGCTCCAAACGCGCGAGCTTTGCCTCGGCTTCGCGCAGTTGACGGTCGGCCTCCGCCTTGGCGGCCGTCGCTTTGGTGATCGCCGCGCTGATCGCGTCGGCGTTCTTGCGGAAAAAGGGCGGTGTGAGCTTCAGAAAAACCCAGCCGACGAGCCCGGCGACGATCGCGAAATTGATCCACTTGAAGAGTTCGCTGGCGCGCTCGTTCGCGGCGTTGCCGCCCTCTTCCGCGGCCTGCGCGCTGAGCGCCGCAAATAGCAACACCAACAATAAACTGGCGAAAAGAGAATACCTCCGGCGCGTCATCGCGCCCCTCTTGCAGGGCTGCCGGGACTTGGGGGAACTTGCAGCACACGGCGCGCGATTTCGGCGGCCAGTTGAGCCACACTGCCTTCGATGTCGCGCCGTGCCGCTACTAACTCCTTGCCCGCACGATCCTTGCCGGCAGCGACTTCGGCAGCCGCTCTGCTGCGCGCCTCTTTGAGTTGTTCCGCGCGTTCGTCGAGGAGTTTCTTGCGGGCCGCTTCCTGCTCGGCGTATACCTGGGCGCGCGCGCGCTTGAGTGCTTCCTGATATTGCTTCACCTTGTCCGCGGCGGCAGCCTGCGCGACTTCGGCCGCCTTGCGCGCCCCTGCCGTTCGCGCCTCCCGCTCGGCCATCACCGCAAGCAAGGGCTTGAAAAATAGCCCGCGGAGAACCAAATAGAAAATCAAAAGGATCAGGACTGTAGGCACAGCCTGGAGGAAGAGTTCGCCTAATTGGTGAACAATCTCTTGCATTTAGCTTGTGTCGCCTGAACCTCAGGTCTGGCAGTCACGCCGCGCACCCGACCCGGGAAGGGGTGCCACGGTTGGCCTGAAGCTGCCGAGTGAAACAGTATTTTATAACATTCGGCGCCGCGAAACGTCAATTCGCCCCGAACAATCTGCAAACTTAGCTTAGCTGTATTAGGTTTGTCCCGACGGAGTCAAGGGAGCCAAAATTTGAACGAGTCGGTTGCGGACCGGCTATCCGATCACGATCCGATCACGATCCGATGACCGTTAATCTGCCCATCGCAGCGGTTCCAGCACACCACCAATTTACTTTTCTTAGAATTGAACGCGCTAACGCTCAGTAGTTCGTTGTGGCCGAAGCAACTCAGCCCACGGGTATGACACTTGTGAACGTGAAGAGCACAAGACTCCCAGCGGCTGCCACCAACCCCGACACAAGCTTGCAATGCCAGGCTACCGCCGGACGCAGGCAGTTGACGAACGCTAGCAGCGTGGCAGCCGGGACAAGAAGAAAGTTCAGAAAGATGCCGACCATATATATCAGCGATACGAGGTCGGTGGGGCGCACACTTAACTTCGTTACCTCCGCGAATTCCACGAAGGCGCTCGGCGCCAAAAGCACCACCGACACAACCAGAATTGCCCAGCCTTTCCCCTTGCTAATCGATCCATTGAATGGGGTGGACACTTTCGGTCCTTCGCGCGAATCCTTCACTGCTTGGCCGGCGGTGCGGCAGCAGTCGTAGCGGCGGCAGGTGCCGCGCCAGGCCCCTGGTCGTATACATAACGAATCGTGACCGGCGTGCTGCTACGGCCGACCGTCATGTGCAGCGTTTCGTAAAGCTGCGTGCCGTCGTACGACAACTCATACGTGCGGCTCATTTTGCCGCCGCCCGGATTCTTCTCGTCGGTTACCAGCCGCGTGCCGTCCCAGTGCGCCGCGATTTCCTGATAGTTGGCATCTTTTGATTTTTGCAGCTTGCGCCCGTCGGTGAAAAACGCCCGCTTGTGCTCCTGGTCGTCGAACAGATCGACCTCGACGTCCTTCTTCGCCTCGGCAAGCGTCAGTGAGTTCGATGGGCTGAGCAACTCCGCCATGCGCTGCCGGTCTTCGTCACTCTCGCCCTGAGAGCCGCCCCTGTGGCCGCCGTAACCGCCCCCGCCGCCGCCCGGGTAGCCGCCGCCGGGATAGCCGCCGCCCATGCGCCGGTTGCCGCCGTAACCGCCGTTGCCACTGCTGCCTCTCGCGTTCTGCATCTTTTTCCGCGGATCGTCGCTGTCGTCCCGATCAAGCTTCCATGCGCCCATAATCGAAGTCCGCGGCTGCACCGGTGGCTTCTGTACCGGCGGTTTGGCGGCGGAGGGCGGAGGCGAGTCAACGGGTTGCGTTGGCGGCAATGGTCCCGGAGGGGCCTGCGCTCCCAGCAGTCCCGGCGATGCCACGCACACCGCACTCAACAAAGCAATTGCCAGAAAACTTGACCGGTTCCGTGAACTCATGGAGGTTGCCGCTTGAACCCGCAGCACACAGTTGATTCCCGGTGCAAGAGAAGAAAGTTCCCGATCGGAAGGGGCTGAAAGGAAGGGCATCTTAGACGCTCACGATCACTAAATTTTGTTACTTCTATCACTTAGAGGCAATCTCTGCACAAAAGTTTGCCTCCTGCAAACCAAAGCCACGCGCTGGCCGCCCCCACGGCTGCTCTCCGGGAGAACTTGGCGAAGAGCTTTGCCGGGTTTTCACCGAAGTTGGTTACGCTAGGTTTTTCCGGGAGATGTGGCCAGATGGATCCAGGCGAAGTATCCAAGCGTTGATCGCCGTCGCGCGCGGCACAATCGCCATCGCTCCCAGCTCGCGGAACCGGGCAGCTCGTTGCCGGTATCCGTGCGCACCCCGTGGCAAGATCGCCAAAAAGGGGACGCCTGCATCGCGAGCCGCGAGCGCATCATCGATGTTGTCGCCGACGTAAAGCGCGGTTGCCGGATCACGCTCGCCGAGGATCTTCAGCAAGCCCTCAGGGTGCGGCTTGCCCCGCTTCACGTCGTCCATCGTAACGACCGTGCGGAAGTGCGAAATGTGCGGCCAGCGGTCAAACGTGAACGCAAATTCCTGACGCGTCCTGCCGGTGAAAAGGTTCAGCTCGAACCGCCTCGCCCACCGTTCCACCTGGCCCGGGGTGACTAGAAACCTCTCGTTGCGCACGTTCCCGAGCTTCCCGTTCGTTCCCCAGTAGAATTTCTCAAACGCCGCGCGCGCTTCTTGATACGTTGTCGGCCGGCCCAGGGACGTGACCCAGTCCGCGGTCATGCGCCAGTCGTCGTTGTACCCGGGCTTGCTCTTCCACGCATGGAGCTCGGCGTAGGTCACGCGCTTGCCGCTGAGATACCGCACCGTTTCCAAACCCGAGCGCCAGTACGTCCCCCGGACGTCGATTAGCACGCCGTCGATGTCGAAAATCAGGATTCGTGGCTGCAAGCGTTTCGTCGATTTGCGTCTTTTGTTGATCGTCATCATCCCAACGAAAAAGAAAAAGCGCACAGCGCCATCCGCGTCGCTCCACTGCGCGCCATTCATGCACAAAGAATTCGGAGCATTGAGTGTCGCCGGACTCGGCGGCAACCGTCAAGCGCAAGCGGCCCGCTGTTTCGCGTTTTTCATTTGTGCTGACCGGCAACTTCTACGGGATTGGCCGATACAAGACGTCGCGACACGTAGTCCTGCAGAATTTCCTCGTTTTCCTGCGGCCGGATGGGTTTGGTTAGGTAGCCATCCATCCCGCCGGCCAGGCATTTCTCGCGGTCGCCCTTCATTGTGTGCGCGGTCAAGGCGATGATCGGCTGGTGGACTCCGCTGCCCTTTTCCTTCTCGCGAATCGCCGTCGTGGCCTCCAGCCCGTCCATCTCCGGCATCTGCACGTCCATGAACACTAGGTCGAAACTCTCCTTTTCCAGCGCCTCCACGGCCTCTCGCCCGTTGCTGGCCACCACCACGCGGTGTCCTCTCTTTTCCAGCAGCCGCACCGCCAGCCTCTGGTTCACGGCATTGTCTTCCGCCAGCAGCACCCGCAGAAACGCTGACGGCTCGCGCGTATCCTGCACTGAAAAGCGCGTAATCAGCGGGATCGCGCCGTCTTGCTCGCGCACTCCCAGCACTCGTGCAATCGCTTGGCGCAGTTCCGATTGCCGGATTGGCTTCAGCAAGTACGCAGCCACGCCCAGCTCCTGGCAGCGTGCGGCATCCCCACACTGGCCCGCCGAAGTCAGCATCATGATTGTCGCCGTGGACAATTCCGGCCTCTGCCGGATTCGCTCGACCAGCGCAAATCCGTTCATCTTCGGCATGTTGATGTCCGTCAAGATCAGCCCGAACGGTTTTCCTGCCTCCCGTGCCGCCGACAATTGCGCCAGCGCCTCTTCGCCGCCTTCCACCGAACTGGACTTCATCTCCCAGCGCCCCAGCATTCCTTCCAGGATCCGCCGGTTCGTGCGGTTGTCGTCCACCACCAGAACCTTCACTCCGCGCAGCATCTCCGGCAGAGCGATCGTCCCCACCTTAACTTCTTTCGCATCCGCCGCCTCCATCCGCGCCGTGAAGTGGAATTGGCTCCCTTTGCCAACTTCGCTCTCCACCCAGATTCGCCCGCCCATCATCTCCACCAACCGCGTCGAGATCGTCAGCCCCAGTCCGGTTCCCCCGTACTTCCTCGTGGTCGAGGTATCCGCCTGCGAAAACGGGGCAAAGATCAATTCCCGTTTTTCCTCGGGAATCCCGATGCCGGTATCCGCCACCGTAAAGCGCAGCAGCCGTTCCTGCCCCTCTTGCGCCTCGACTTGCACCTTCAGCGCCACCTCCCCTCGCTCCGTGAACTTGATCGCGTTCCCCACCAGGTTGATCACCACCTGCCGCAGCCGCGTTGAGTCTCCCCGCACCACCTCCGGAACTTCGGGTGCGACCTCGCACAGCAGCTCCAGCCTCTTTTCATCCGCACGCAACGCCACCGTCTTCAGCGTCGATTCCAGGCAATCGCGCAGGTTGAAATCAACCTCCTCCAGGTCGATCTTTCCCGCCTCGATCTTCGAGAAGTCGAGAATGTCGTTGATCACCGTCAGCAGGGAATCCGACGACGTCTTCACCGTCTCCAGGTATTCCCGTTGCTCCGGTGTCAGCTGCGTCTCCAGCGCCAGGTCCGTCATGCCCATCACGCCGTTCAACGGGGTGCGAATCTCGTGGCTCATATTCGCCAGAAACTCGCTCTTGGCCTTGCTGGCGGCCTCCGCAGCTTCTTTGGCTTTGATCAGATCTGCTTCCGCCTGCTTGCGGCTCATGAATTGGCCGATCTGACTACCGAGCGCGGCGCTGAGCTGCAGCACGTCCCGATCCGGTCTTTGCGCGTTCCGGCTGACCAACTCCAACAATCCACCGAGTTGTCGTTCTGAAAAATGGGTACGACGACTGCGCTGCGGAGACCGCACGCAACGACCGCCTCCGCCCGGACGAAATCGAAGCGCGCACCCAGGAATTGCAGCTGGAAGTGGCCGAGCGCAAGCGGGCAGAGAAATTGCAGCGGACTGCGTACGATGCGACGCGTCTGTTGGCCGAGTCGGCTACAGCGGAAGGAGTCATGCCGAGACTGTTACATTTGATTTGCGAAGAGATGGGGCAGGACGTTGCTGTCATCTGGAGATCGGACCAGTCTGCCAACCTGCTACGATGCGCCCACGTTTGGCAAGAGCCGGGGGTGTCCGTCGAGAAATTCCTAACAGCGACTCAAAAAATGTCGTTGCCTTCTTGCGCCGGCCTGGCGGGACGCGTCTGGTTCAATCGGCAGCCCGAGTGGATTGAGGACGTGACGAAGCGCATCTCCAGTTCATCCTTGACCGTCTGCAGAGCGGAGTCCCGCTCCTGAATTCGCTCCAGCATTTGATTGAACGAATCGATGAGCGTTCCCACTTCGTCATCGCCGCTCGAGACGGCACGTAGCGCGTAGTCTTGTTGCTTGGAGACCCGGCTGGCGATTCCCGCCAATTGCAAAATAGGCCCCGTGATAAGGCGGATCAGCCGCGACGAAACGAAAAAGGTTGCGACAACGGACGCGAAAATGACTACCGCGGATATCTCCGTATACTGCCGGATTTTGGCTTGCAGCGCTTCCAGATCCGAAATAATGGCAATCGCTCCCGCCGTTTCACCGCCAAGGGAAATGCTCCGGTAGAGAGTCACGGATTCGCTCTCGTATCGCGCGCCCTCCTCCTGAAGCGAGGATGTCCGGCAGTCGGTCCCCCCGCCCGCGCGCTGATATTCGGCGAACAGATTTCCTTGTTTGTCGTACAAGCAGGCCGCGACGATGTGGCGCTCGGCTCGCAGTGCCGCCAGGATATCCAACGCGGATTGATGGTCGTTGAATGCCAGGGAAGCCGTGCTATTCGCCCCCAGCGTGTCCGCCAGCGCCGCAAGCTCGCTGGTCATCGCCCCGCGGTAGCTGGCTCTCTCATAGACCTCAAAGGCCATGCACGCCAGGCTCAGCCCCAGCAGGCTGGTGACGAGAATCACAAACGTCAGTTTTCGTTGAATCGAAGCCTCTCGATAAAACATTTCAATTTCCCCTCGGATTTCCAACCACCGTCTTCGCAAGGGCCAGCAGCTTGGCGCTGATCCCTCTTCCACAAAGTGATCGGTCTCCCCCACTGTAAGAACCGGAAGCCGGTTGACGCTGGCTAAGGCTTCACCGAAACGCTTCTTTTCCCCCGCTCCCAGAAATAGAACTTGGCAGCCCCGAACCTCCTGCGGCCCCCTCAAGTGCACGACACGCAGCGGACGGGTTCCCTCCGTCTTCCCGCTCAAAATCTCGTCCAGCGCGCCGTGAAATGGATCATCCCCAACCGTGCAATACGTTGATGGGGCGCTCGCGTCCTTGAATGCCTCCGCAGGCCACTCCACGAATTGCGAAAAATGGAACAGGAAGGCCGCCTTGACGTTGTACTCGCTGCTGGTGCCCGATTGCCCCCACGCTGATGACCAGGTTCCGAAACAAATCACGATCGAGACGCCCAGGAGAAAACTTGCGCAGCTTCCCGGCAATGCGTTTCTCCTTGCTCTCGAGAAGCGTGTGCGGCTTATGCCCGGTCGGCTGATCGTTTTTTCTATCAATGCGGCCTTCCGCTAAACCTAAAAGCGCCAAGTTACCTTCGCGTAGACGCTGCGCTTGATCAGAGTGGATCTCTCCGCAACGGCACTATCAATGAACTCCAAACGCCGGTTTCGCAAAGATTCCGGCCAAACACACGGAGAGAATTCCCTGCCCCCTGCGCTTGACCGCCGCGGCTCATCAGAACCGCCAGGTAAGTTTCGCGTATCCGCTCCGCTTGATCAGGCTCGACTGCGTTAACCCGCTCATGTTGAAATACTCCAATTTGTGGTCTTTCAGAAGATTCTGTGCGGCAACGCTGAGAGATGCGTTTTTCGCGAATCGCCAAGTGAGTCCCGTGTCCAGTCGCGTATACGCTGGCACCCCCAACGCAGTCAGGCGGTCCACGAAATACACTGAAGCGTCCCAGGCTGTTCCGCGCCCCAGATCGACGTGGGATTGAAGCTGCGCGGAGTGATGCGGGCTTCCTCCCTCCGTATCCTTAGACAAGATCGTGTCATTGCTGGTGGGATCTAAATGCATGTGCGCCCGTTCTAAGGCATATCCGCTGTTAATCGTCCAGCGTGCGGCCGGTTTCCAATTGCCCGCGATCTCCAATCCGTGTGTTTCTCCGTGCATTTCATTGGCAAAAGTAAGCGGCAACACGAAATACGCAGGAGGCGGCGCGGACACCAGAGCCAACGTGCCGATCTCGATTGTCCTGAGGTCGTCGTAAGAATTGAAATAGGCGGAGAGATCGACCGAGAGAAAATCGGCAATAGAAGCGCGGTAGCCCGCCTCATAGGCAAGCAATTGTTCGTTCTTGAAGTCCGGATTCCCGTTCAGTATCAGTTGGATCGGAATGCCCCCGGGCCCGGGAGTTTCTCCGACGTCGGCGCGAGCGGCAACATCGCCGCTGGAAGGCGTTCTTTCGGCCCTCGATCTTGCGGTCCAGAGCATTTGCTTCTGGCTTGGCTGCCAGGCCAGACGCGCGCTCGGCAATACGTCAAAGCCGTTGTAGTCGTTGTGTTCCAGCTTTGTACCCGCGGTGAGGTAAAGCCGGTTCTGAATGAGTTCAATCTCGTCTTGTAGGAATGTACTGAACAGTTGCCGCGTGTTGTCGGACGCAGCGTAAGAAACAATCGCGCTGTTGCTGTCGTGATTTGTGTAGCGGTAGTCTACCCCCCAGACCAGGTCCTGTCGCTCGCCCCAGCTGAAGTGGTGCTGAAATTCCATGTCCAGCGTATTCCGATTATCCGTGAATGGAAGGGTGCGCTCGTAACGGTCAAAGGAAATCTGAAGCGTAGAATCGGCCCACTCGGAGTAAGCGCGGTTCCAAGATGCCTGCAGGTACCCGCCTCCCAAATCACCCTCACTTTGGTTGACCACTCCCGGCACCAGGCCGATGACACCTTCACCTTCCCGTCCTTTGTATAGATCTCCTTGAACTGTCAATTTGTCTTCCGGGGAAAGAGTGCTGTCGAGACGAAACCCACTCCTCAGCAGGTCCCCACCGTCTCCGGCAGGCTCCCCATCGAGACCTGGCAAGTGATCCTGATTCAGGTATTTCACGTAGGCGCGATAGTCCAGGTTCTTGCCCAACGTGCTGCCGTATTGCACCGTCCCAAATCCCTGGTCAAGGTTGCCTCCGCCAGCAACCACCATACCTCCCCGCGTTTCCGACGAACTTTTGGCGATGACGTTAATCACGCCATTCACCGCGTTTGCTCCCCATACCGTTCCGCCCGGACCGCGCACGACCTCAATCCGTTCGATGTCCTCCAGTGGAACATCCAAGGTATCCCAATACACACCGCCGAACGTGGGCGTATACACGCTCCTCCCGTCGATCATCACCAACAGCTTGTTGTTGAACTGCTCGTTCAGCCCGCGAGCGCTGATCGCCCAGGTATTCGCACTGATCTGCGCTACGTCCAGTCCGGGAACCATGCGCAGAACGTCGGGAATATTCGTCGCACCGGAACGCTGAATATTCTCCTGCGTGATGACGAAGATGGCGGCCGCCACCTTCGACAACTTCTGCTCCTTCTTCGACACCGAAGTCACTTCCATGTTCATCAAGTTTTCGATGCTGACGCTGGTGAGGTCCCCCGGAGGTGCTTGTGACCCTTGCGAAGATTGCCCCACAACTTGGCAGGGCCACAGCGAAAGCAAGGCGGCCAGCAAGCCATTGAGCTGAATGTGGAATGCTACGGTTGAAGCGTGTTTGCCCTTCTGCACGGTCTCCCCCTCCGGGGAGATGCGCATGATCGCTGCCGAAGTGCGGAAAAGGATTTGGCAACTAAATGATTTGTTGTCAGAACCTTGCCGTTCCGCGAGACGCACAGAATTCCGGGAGTGGATACGCCGTTCCAATATGGAACTTGCCCTAGGGCCCGCCACAACCGTTGCCTATTAAAAGGGGATCTCCCCGCCCGCTCCCTCCCCCCACGGTTGCTCCGGGTTCCAACGGGTTGTTACAATGATTGGGAAACGGCCGCAGTGAGCGGGACGCGTTCCGGGGACGGCGCCCGCACAACGAATTTCCTACGCAACTTCTTTCAGAGGCACGATTGGCCGGGTAGCAGCATCGCAGGCGTTTGCGCGTCAACCGCTCCGCCGTTGCCGGAACGTGATCGCCAGACAGCCGCAAGAACGCATGACCAGAGCGGTCAACAAAAATTAGGAGAGCGGTATGGCCGGATACGGCGGAGTGGACTTCATCGATTTTGATTCGCAACTGAATGACGAAGAAAAACTCGTTCGGCAAACGGCGCGGCAGTTCGTCGAAAACGAAGTCGTCCCCATCATCGAAAAGCACAGCCGCGAGGGAACGTTTCCGCATCACCTGGTGCCGCAGCTTGGGGAGCTGGGATTTTTCGGCGCGAACTTGCACGGCTACGGCTGCGCGGGCATGTCCAACGTGGCATACGGCCTCGCGACGCAAGAGTTGGAGCGCGGCGATTCCGGTCTGCGCAGTTTCGTCTCCGTGCAGAGCGCGCTGGTGATGTATCCAATCTACGCGTACGGGAACGACGCGCAGAAGGACAAGTGGCTTCCGCTGCTGGCGCAGGGAAAAGCCATCGGATGTTTCGGATTGACGGAGCCGCAGTTCGGATCGAATCCCGGCGGCATGCTCATGCGCGCGGTTAAGAAGGGCGGGAAGTACGTACTGAACGGCGAGAAGATGTGGATCACCAGCGGATCGATCGCGGATGTCGCGGTGATATGGGCGAAGTGCGAGGACGAACAGATTCGCGGATTTTTGGTGGAAAAAGGCACGCCGGGATTCAAGGCGTGGGACGTGCACGGAAAATGGTCGCTGCGCGCCTCGGTCACGTCAGGACTGGCGCTCGTGGACTGCGAAATTCCGGAAGCGAACCTGCTGCCGAATGTCGTGGGATTGAAGGGACCCCTCGGCTGTTTGAATCAGGCGCGCTACGGTATCGGCTGGGGCGCGCTTGGCGCGGCGATGGCTTGCTACGACACGGCGCTGCAGTACGCGAAAGCGCGGAAGCAGTTTGCTAACAAACCCATCGCCTCGCACCAACTCGTGCAGGAAAAGCTGGCGTGGATGATCACGGAGATTGTGAAGGGGCAGCTACTGGCACTGCACGTTGGCCGGCTGAAGGATAAGGGCAAGGTCGATCCCTCACACATCTCGATGCTGAAAATGAACAACGTGGCCATCGCGCTGGACACCGCGCGCAAGGCCCGCGACATTCTCGGCGCGAACGGCATCGTGGACGATTACTGCATCATGCGCCACATGAACAACCTCGAAAGCGTCTATACCTATGAGGGCACCAACGACATTCACAAGTTGGTGATCGGCGAACGCATCACCGGCATCGCCGCGTTTGTGTAGCCTACGTGTCGCTGGCGTCTTGCCGGCACGTGTCGCGCGCCAAGCCCCTGTAGCCGCCCTCTTTACCCTGCTTGCCCTGACGGAGGAAGGGAGCCGCGAAGGGTCGCAGGGCGGGGTTTAGATGAAACGCCCGCAAAGACCCACAAAACCGGAGCTGGCCTATTCCGTTCCTCCGATGCTTCCTGCACGTCGTACAGCTTGCCCTTGGAGTATGCTCTAAACCCTGCGGTCTGACCCTTCGCATTCGCTCAGGATAAAAGACCGCGGCAACAGCCATCTTGCATTCGGTTGCGGCACAATATAGCGTCCCCTTCAGGAGCCAATCCCATGACTGCGTCCTTCTACCGCTCGTCTCGAAGCTACTTTTGCTTTGTGGTGTGCGTTGTCGCTCTATTCGTGTGCGGAACCGCTAGCGGGCAGCGCAAGCCCGCAGCGGCGGCTGATCCCGATAAGCCGAAGATTCGCGCGATCACGGCGTTCATCAATCTCGACCGGACGCAATATCAACCACAGATCGCGGACGCGGTGAAGATGCTGCGCTATGCGCAGACGGTGTTTGAGTCGCGCGGGTTTGAAGTGCAAACGATCCGGATTTCGACGCAGCCGTTTCCGGAATACACAAAAGGATTGACGACCGAGCAGGCGCTGGCGTTTTTCAGAAACTACGACGCCGTGGCGGCGCAAGAAAAATTCGACGCGGCGATCGGGCCCGCGATGTTGAATGCGGACGACAGCGAGGCGCAGGCCGATCTGCTCGCGGAGATTCTGGCAAATACAAAGATACTGAACGCCAGCCTGGTCGTAGCTGGCGAAGACGGCGTGCGTTGGCGCGCCGTGGGCGCGGCGGCTCGGGTGATGAAGAAGCTCGAAGCGACCGCACACAGCCAAGGCAACTTCCGATTCTCAGCGATTGCCATGGTGCCGCCTCTGACGCCGTTCTATCCGGGGTCGTACCACACCGGTTTCGGACACCAGTTCGCCATTGCGCTGCAATCGGCGAACGTGGTGGCAGCGGCGTTTAAGAACGCATCCGATCTGCGCGTTGCAGGGCAGAAACTCACAGACGCGCTGGCCAGCGCCGCTTTCGATATGCAAAGCCAGGCCGAACGCATCGATCGCGACACCGGATGGGCGTACGTCGGTATGGACTTGTCACCGGCGCCGTTGAAAGACGTTTCCATCGGGGCGGCGCTCGAAAACTTGACGGCCCAGCCGGTCGGGTCGAGCGGGACATTGACGGCCGCGGCGACGGTCACCGCCGCGATCAAGGACGTCAAGGTGAAGCAGACGGGCTATTCCGGGCTGATGCTGCCGATCCTGGAAGACTCGCGGCTGTCCCAGCGCTGGAGTGAAGGAAACATCTCTCTGGACGCGCTGCTGAGCTACAGCGCGGTGTGTGGCACCGGACTCGATACCGTGCCGCTGCCGGGAGACATCACCGAAGAGCGCCTGGATTTGATCATCGGGGATATGGCCAGTCTGGCCTTCAAGTGGCACAAGCCGCTGTCGGCGCGCCTGCTGCCGGTGGCAGGGAAGGGACCCGGCGATATCACGGAGTTCGACGATCCGTTCCTGGTCAATACCACGATCCAGCCGTTGGAGCGGAAGTAACTGGGAGCTCGAGGCCCGACTCGCGCCAGTCACGAGTCACAGCCACGAGTCACGAGGCACGAGGGCGAACATGATGGACTATACTGCTTCGGGTTGATTCCAGCGAACGGCGGGAGATCTCAATCATGTTGGCACGGGGTACGGTTTGGTTTCCATCGAAGTTGACGGTATTTGCGGTGATGGCGGCTTCCCTCGTGGTGGCTGGCCAGGGACAGCGGGCGGGGGCGCAGACGGGGATGAGCTGTCACGCCATGGGAACGCTGGACGAGATGCCGCCGGACAAGTATCCGGTGCCGGAGAAATTGAGCGGGATTGGGAACGTCCACCTGAAGATTACCGCCACGCCGGAAGCGCAGATGTGGTTCGACCAGGGGCTGAACCTGTACCACGATTTTTGGGACTACGAGGCGGTGCGGGCGTTCGAGCAGGGAGTGCGTGTCGATCCGCAGTGCGCGATGTGTTATTGGGGGCTGTACCAGGCGGAGACGTTTCGACGCAGCTCGGCGAAGCATTTAGCCAACGAGGCGCTGGATAAGGCCGTGAGCTTGAAGGGGCACGCCAGTAAGGCGGAACGCCTATACATCGAGGCCAGCGCGGCGCACGAGGCAGCCTCGAAGGACAAGAAGGACGACGAAAACGCGGGCGAATCGAAAGAAGTGCAGCTGTGGCGCAAGCTGGTGAAGCACTCTCCGAAAGATACCCAAGCGCGCATCTTTCTGGCCGAGGCGCTGCTGGACGGCTACGACGAAGCGGGCGCGCCGCGCGCCGGGCAGAAGGAAGGGTTGGCGATTCTGCAGGGCGTGTTGAAGGACGAGCCGGAAAATTCAGCGGCCAATCATTACTGGATTCATGCGGTGGAGGCGAGTCCCAAGCCGGAACAGGCGCTGCACAGCGCGGAAATATTGGGAAGACTGGCGCCAACTTCGGGGCACATGGTGCACATGCCGGGGCACATCTTTTATCGCATGGGCGACTACGCGCGGGCACAGCAGTCGTTTGCGGCGTCGACAGCGGCGGACGAGCACTACATGCAGACGCAGCAAGTGCAGGTGGATGACGACTGGAATTACGTGCACAACTTGATGTACGCGATCGCCAACGCCATGGAGGCGGGCCGGTTGGCGGAAGCCACCGCGCTTTCGGCCAAGCTGAAGGGGGCGCGTGGCCAGTTGGAGTCGACGTTATATCCGTGGTCGCCGCGAGATGCGATGGCGCGGCTCGATGCCAGGCTGCCGGTGGCGCTGCGGACGGCGGATTGGGCGCAGGCATTGGAACTGCTGAAGGCGAGCGATCCGCCGGCCACGCTGCCGAATCTGGTTTTCCTGGCGCGGCAACTGACCGACTTTGCCGCGGGCATGCAGGCGCTGGAGGCGCACGATGTGGCGAAGGCGGAGGAAGCGGCGCTGCGGCTGGATGCGGAGCTGTGGCGGATTTCGACGCGATTGAAGGATGAAGAGGCGGCGAAGGAGAAAGAGAAGAAGAAGGCGGAGGAAGACGCGCCAAAGATGAAGGTGATGCCGGATGCGCTGCCGAAACCGCTGGTGAACAACTTGTCGATCATGTCGCTGGAGCTGCGGGCGGGAATACTCGCGGCAAAGAAGCAGACCGAGGAGGCCAAGAAATTGTTCGCGCAAGCGGCGCAGGAGGAGAAGGATCTGGGATACCGCGAGCCTCCCAGCTACATCCGGCCGGTGGGCGAGACGGAAGCCGCGGCGCTGCTGGCTGCGGCGGCCTGGACGGACGCGAAGGCCGCGTATCAGCAGGCGCTGGTCGAGCGGCCGAAGTCGGGATTTCCACTGTACGGGATCGCGATAAGCAGCGAGCAGGCTGGGGATATGAAGGCGGCGACCGCGGAGTACACGGAGTTTGTAGCGGCGTGGAAAGATGCGGACGCGGGATTGCCGCAATTGGCGCATGCACGGGCGTTTCTGGCGGAGCATGCGGGGGCGATGGCAACGGCGCGGAAGTAAGAAAGGCGGGGGCGTTTGCCCGAGCGGGACTAGATTGGGACTCGTTGCAGAAAATGGCATTTACATATGGTGTGACCCATTGTAGAATGCCAGAATGAGGCAGAACAGAATGAAGCAGAAATTGTCCCTCGACAAAGCTGGGCGGGTCGTTCTCCCTAAGGCGCTGAGAGACCAGATGCATCTCGGGCCCGGTGATGATCTGCTGATCGAAAGCGAGGGCGAGCGGATCACTCTGCGCCCGGTGCGTCCCCAAGCCACATTGAAGAAGGAATACGGTGTCTGGGTCTTTCAGGGCGAACCCAGCGATGAGTCCATCCCCGACCTGATCGAGCGCGAACGTGAAAAGCGCGCTCGCGAGCTGGGCGATTGAGGGAGTTCTTCGAAACCTCGGTTCTGATCGCCGCCTTCTGGGGCGGGCACAGCAGCCACGAGGCCAGCATCCAGCTTTTTGCGAAGGCCGACAAGAAACGCTCGGCTTGCGGCATCCATAGCCTCGCCGAGGTTTATGCGAGCATGAGTATCTTGCCCGTCAAACCCATGATCCCAACGGAACAGGTGCTCCTGTTTGTGGAGGAGGTTCGGGCCCGGCTCACGCTGGTGTCCCTCCAAGACGACGAGTATTTCGAGACAATCCAGAACACCGCCGACAAAGGGCTCACAGGCGGCAAGATCTATGACGCGCTGTTGCTGCAATGTGCAGCAAAATGCAAGGCGGAAACGATCTACACGTGGAACCTCAAACACTTTCGGAGTATTGCTCCCGGTCTCGCGGACCGGGTTAGGACTCCCTAGGCATCTACTTAGTTTCGGCAAGAGCGAGGTAGGCGCCGAGACCGATCATGCCCAGGCCGGAGGCGACGCGTTTGCGGCGACGGAAGCGGGCGCTATGCTTGAGTTTGCGCTCCAGGGGTGCGGCGAGGAGAACAACGAGAAGATCGGCCGTGGTGTTGAGGATTACGGAGAGCGCACCGAGGACGATGAATTGAAGGAACACATGGCCGGCTTGCGGCGCGATGAATTGGGGAATGAAGGATAGAAAGAAGAGGGCGGTCTTGGGGTTGAGGGCTTCGGTGAAGATGCCCTGGCGGAATGCGCCTTGGGACGGGGCGGGGGTTGCAACGATGAGTTCGGCGTTGCGAGTGCGGATCATGCGAATGCCGAGCCAGACGAGATAGGCGGCCGCGGCGTATTTCACAGTGTGAAAGGCGACGGCGGAGGCGGCGAGGATCGCAGAAACGCCGAGAGCGGCGGCAAAAACGTGGAAGAGACCGCCGACGAACGTTCCGAGGGAAGAGTGGATGCCTTCGCGGCGGCCGCCGGCAAGACTGCGAGCGAGAACGTAGAAGATGCCGGGGCCCGGCGTGACAGCCAAGACGAAAGCGGCAGCGAGGAAAAGAAAGAAGCGGTGAGCGTCGAGCATGGATTTATTTTACCTGCGCCCAGTGAGGGTGACTAGTGATTGGTGACGAGAGACTCGTGTTTGGTCTAGCATAGCGTGCCGCATGGCTGGCAAAGGCCAGTACTTGCTTTTCGGCGGGGCCAGCCTGAAACGTTGCGCGTGGAGGCAACGCTATGGGATCGATCTCGGTCACATGCTACAAGCCCCGGCCCGGTTGCGAAAAGGCGCTGATCGAACTGGTCCGCAACCATTTGCCTCCGTTGCGTGCACAAGGCCTCGTCACACGTGCGCCGATCGTGATGCGCGCTGCAGATGGAACCATCGTCGAAATTTTCGAGTGGGTCTCGCAGGAAGCGATCGCGGGAGCCCACAACAACCCCGTCGTCCTGGATTTATGGAAACGCTTCGAGGCGGCATGCTGGTACGAGACGCCCTCTAACCTGGCCGAATTTCAGAATATGTTTGCGCACTTTGAACCGATTTGAACGGACGCCCTGGGCGTCTCTGGGAGGCAGCTCTACATGGAAGAACAGCTGAGTCTGGAATTTTTGCGCGTGGTGGAGAACGGCGCGATCGCAGCGGCGCGCACGATGGGATTTGGAGACCGGCACAAAGCGGACGAAGTAGCCGTGGAGGCGATGCGGAAGACGATGGATGCGGTGCCGATGGACGGCACCATCGTGATCGGCGAAGGCGAGCGCGACGAAGCGCCGATGCTGTACATCGGCGAAAAAGTGGGGCTGGCGACGCATGCGCCGAAGGCGTTGTTTCCCGAGGTGGACATTGCAGTCGATCCGCTGGAGGGAACGAATTTGTGCGCGACCGGCGCCGGGGGCGCGATCGCGGTGCTGGCGGCGAGTGAAAAGGGCGGGTTGCTGCATGCGCCAGATATCTATATGGAGAAGCTCGTGGTGGGGCCGTCGTGCAAGGGCGCGGTGGAGCTGGATGCCCCGGTGGCGGACAATTTGAAGTCGATCGCGAAACGCCTGGACCGCGACGTGGACGATTTGACGATCATCGTGCTGGACCGGCCGCGGCACGAAAAATTGATTGGAGATATTCGCAAGGCGGGTGCGCGGATTCGGCTGATCGGGGACGGTGATTTGTCCGCGGGGATTTCGGCGGCGGTGGTGGGCACCAGCGTTCACGCGGTGATGGGCACCGGCGGAGCGCCGGAGGGCGTGCTGACCGCGGCGGCGCTGCGTTGTTTGAATGGGCAGATTCTGGCGCGGCTGGTCATTACCAAGCCGCAAGATCTGGAACGTATGGCCAAGATGGGTTTGAAGGACCCGAATCGAATCTATGACACGGAAGACTTGGCGCCGGGGAAGAAGATGATTTTCGCGTGCACCGGTGTGACGGACGGAAATCTGTTGAAGGGCGTGCGATTTTTCGGCGAAGGCGTGCGGACGACGTCGATGATTCTTACCTTGGATGACCGGCAAGTGAGGTTCATCGATTCGGTGCATTTGGAGAAGCGGCCGGACGTCAGAGTGCGGTTTTACTAGCGCCGCTACGGTTGCTTTCACCTCAGGTATGGCAAACACGGCCGGGCCAGAGATTTGGATGGTTTTCAAACCGGCGACGGATTTAAGAGACCCCGTAGCATCTCGCTGGGCTGATATTCCGGCACGATGCTAGACAGCGTCTCGATGAGCGACGCAACGTTGCGCGAGCGCACACCCTCGAAGATGTTCTGAAGCGCGGAATCCAGACGACTTGGCGACATCCGCGCGCAATTTACCCTGCGGAGCCTGGAATCGGCGGTGGGCTCGAGCCACTCGCTCGTGGAAAACAGTTCCTCGCTGAGTTTGTCGCCGGGACGCAGGCCGGTGAAAACAATTTCGATTTCTCCGGCGTTCATCCCTGCTTCACGAATCAGACGGTTCGCGAGATCGAGGATCTTGACGGGCTCTCCGAGCTCGGGAATAAAGATGCCGATGCCTTCGTTCAAGGCGGCCACCGCCAGAATCAAATCGACAGTCTCGCGCAGCGACAGAAAGTAGCGGCAGGCGTCCGGGTGTGTGACCGTAAGCGGTCCGCCGCGCTCGATTTGTTGTTTGAAGAGCGGCACCACACTGCCGTGAGAACCCAGCACGTTTCCCAATCGAAGCGCGCTCATGCGCGTCCTCGAGCTACTGAAGCGCAAGAGCACGAGCTCCGCGACCCGCTTCGCGGCTCCCATCACGCTGCGCGGATTCACCGCTTTGTCCGTGGAGATCATGATCACCCGCGGGACATCATATTGGACCGCAGCGTTTGCTAACGCCCAGGTCCCAAGCGCGTTGTTTCGAATGACGGCGATGGGGTTCGCCTCCATCAGCGGCACGTGCTTGAACGCGGCTGCGTGATAGATGGCGTCGGGCCGATGTTTTTCGAGGACCTCGTTTAGCAAAGCCTCATCGGAAATGTCGCCGAGGATCGGGACGTGGAGCGCCGAACCGCCGTTGGCGGATAGCTCGGTATGCACCTCATACAGATTCTGCTCGGAATGATCCAGCAGGAGGACGAGTCTGGGATCGGAGCTGACGATGCTCTTGGCGAGCGCGGAGCCAATACAACCTCCCGCGCCGGTGATCAAGACTGTCTTCCCAGAGTTGCCGGATTTCAGCTGGTTCACCGGGTCACGCGCCGAGAAGCTGAAGTTGCGGTGGGTTCAAAGCAGTCAAGGGAGTCTCTTTTACCTTCCTCAATGGCCTCAATGGAAAGCGCTGGTCCGAATGCGCCACCCTCACTGCGAGTTTCCCGTGAGAGCGAGGAAGACGCGGTCGTCCACGGCGACGGAGCGCGTGAAGAGAGTGGCAGCGTTGGCGCCGGAAAGCGCGACGCGGCTGGAGTTGCCGCTGAGCGCGGGGCCTGCGGGCTTCGCGTCGGTCGAAGACGTGTCGCCGGGCTGGAGCGAAATGCGCGTGGTCTTCGGCGTACAGTTGGCGGTGCCGAGACACGTGTCGCGAACGAAGACCTGGCGGTAGCCGCTGTTCGGGGCATCCGCGGCCGATTTTGCCTGGGCCGCGGCTTTGCTCGCCGTGTGGCTGGGAGTAACCGCCAAGAACGCGACAAAACGTCCCGAGGCGCTGACCGACGGCAAGATGCCTTCGGTGCCGACAAGCGCGCCGTCGCCGTCGGCGGAAACGAGTTGCGTCGAAGGCGCACACGATGGGGAAGCTGCGCCGAAGCAGGTGTCTCGCAAATATACCTGGCGTCCGGCTGGGGCCCCGGCAACGAGATTCGCCGCCGAGCTGAATGCGACGTAGCGGCCATCGGCGCTCATCGAAGGAGACCGGCTGTCATCGTTTCCGGGCGTGCCATCCGCGGCGGCGGAAAGAAGCAGGGTGCGGGACTGACAGCCTGAGGGCGCGCCTTCGCAGGTGTCCCTCACGAAAACCTGCGTGTGATCGTTCTGCGCCGCGGAATAGGCGACGTAGCGGCCGTCCGTGCTGACCGCGGGCGTCTCTTCCGCCACCGCGCGCGCGATCGATGGTGAAGTTCCCGCGGGCGTGATCGAGAACGGAAGGCCGTTGGCACTAGTGCCACCCCCGCCGTTCGAGGGATTGGGAACGCCGCCACTAGGGCTCGATTGCGGAGCAGGCGGATTGTAGGCGGTCACCGTCGCGGTGACCGCTTGGGTCGTGGCATTGACCAGCAAACTGGTATCCACGGTCGCTTGAATCTGCGTCGAGCTGATGTTCACGATCGGCAGCGTGCTTTGGGTGGGTCCCAAATTCCAGTGAACCTGAGAACCGCCCGACGGGTCCGATGCAGGAAGGAACGAGCTGCCATTGACGGTCAGAGTAAAGCTGGGGCTACCGGCCGCAGCGGTGGTCGGCGAAATCGAAGTGATAACGGGTATAGGGTTGGGCGTGGGATTAATGATGAAGGAGAGGACGTTGGAAAGGCCATTGGTGCCAGCGCCTGAATGTGGCTGGAGAGTGTTGACGAAGGCAGTGCCGGGCTTGGCGATAAGAGCCGCCGGCACCGTGGCGGTGACCTGCGTGGCGCTGACATAGGTCGTAGCGATGGTCTTTCCGTTCCACTGAACGACGGATTGCGCTACGAAGCCGCCGCTGGTGCTGGTGACGGTCAACGTAAAATCCGGGCCGCCCGCGTTGGCATCGGACGGTGCCAGGAAGCTGATCGCGGCACCGGTGGGACTCTGAAAGGTGTTGCCGTAATCGTTGCAGCCCGCCAGAGCAAAAATCGCGGCAAGCGCCACACCGAGTGTCGATCGCTCCACAGTCACACCTAACACGGCCCAAAACCGCTTCATTGATGCTCCTTGGTCTTCGCTTAGGACCCCGACCCGGTCGGAATCGATCCTGTCAAGTGGCCGCCGGACGGCTCACCTGCCCAAGCGCGCGTCGGGGAACCCGCGGCGCGAGAGTGCTGTTGGAGTGAGATGCTCGATCCGCGCTGCGCGTTGACCCCGAAGTAGGGTCAACCGAATGCCGACCGGCGCCGGCGCCACGGCTTCCACGGCCAGCCGCCCTGAAAACTCGACCGCGCGCAACCCTAGATGCTTACCATTGCCGGGGGGATCAGGTCAATCTGCAATCGGGCCTGCGGCGAGCTCCTTCGGGCAGGGCGTTGATCCGGCGCTACTGATTCAGAAGAGCAATCCCTTTTGATGGAGCAGCCTCCGGGCGGGACTTCAGGAAGGCGTAGATGTCCGCGAGCTCTGCATCCGGCACTGCTTTCTTCGTGTAGGGCGGCATTTGGCCGGCGGGCTGACGAACGTAGCTTACAAAAGACGCGAACGGGATCTGGATGGGACCCAGACGCGAGCCTCCCGTCTGCGCCGAGCCTTGTGCCTCACCACCGTGGCATTCGTAGCATCCATAACTGGCGTAGAGGCGTTGGCCGTTTTGGGCATTGGCGGTCGAGGGAAATTCCACCTTCGATGGCGCCAGCGATTGCAGGAACGCGTAGAGGTCTGTGAGTTCCGAGTCCGAAACTTGCTGACTGCTGTACGGCGGCATCTGACCCGTAGGGCTGCGAACGAAGCGGAGGAAGGCGGGCAGAGCAAGCCGGGTCGGAGCGATTTGGGGTACGGCGCTTTCCTTGGCGGTTTGCGACCTGCCTTGGCCTTCACTGCCGTGGCACTTGAAACAGCCCTGGGCTTCGAAGATTTGCTTCCCGTTCTTGGCGTTTCCTGCAGGAGCGGCGGCTGGCTTGGGAGCTTGGGCCGGTGCTTGGGCTCGTGTCGAGCGTTCGGAGAGGAACAATGCCACCGCCGCGGTGAGCAGAAGGCAACCAACGATTGCAAAACCGCTTGTTCTGTATGAGGAGCGTCTGCTTGCCGCTGCGCTCGGCTGGGTTTCGACAGAAGAACGATTCATTCGATAGACCCTCTAAAGAGCGATAGAAGCTCTAACGGGGTTGCGTGTGAACGTCAATCAGGGCGGGTTCGCCGCGCTTTACAACGGCAATCGCGCGCTGAATCGCCGGGCCGAGTTCCTTGGGATCGGAGATCGGCCCTTCCGCAAACAGGCCCATGCCCTGGGCCAGCTTGGCGTAGTCGATGTTGGGGTCGGCAATCGAGGTGCCGATACTGGCGCGATCGATGCCGCGGCTGTGGCGGTTGGCCATGATCTGTACTTGCATGACCTCCTGATGATAAGCACGGTTGTTGTGCATGATCGTCAGAAGCGGAATGCGGTGATGCGCGGCGGTCCACAAGACCCCCGGCGCATACATCAAGTCGCCGTCGTTCTGGATATTGACGGAGAGCCGGCCGTACTTGCGGTTGGCAAGTGCGGCGCCGACTGCGGCGGGCGCGCCGTAGCCAATTCCGTATCCGCCTGAGCCACCAATGTACTGATGATACTTGTCAAAGGACCACAGCCGCAGCGGCCAGCGGCTCACGAATCCAACGGTGGAGACCAAGGACCAGTCTTCGTCTTTGATCTGCGCCCAAAGCTCGGCGGACAGACGGGCAGTACTGATCGGGCTGGCGTCCCAGGCGTAGGCCGCCGCGTCTCTGGCTTGTTGCAGAGATTCCCGGTTTGCCGCGGCGAACTTGGCCGCGCGATCCTGAAGCGCCACTTTGCGGTTGGCGGTGAGCTGGCGTTTGACGGATTCCGTCAGCGAGGGCAGGGTCGCCTCCGCATCCGCGGCGATGTCCAGATCGAGTTCGGAATAGCGCTGAAAGTTTTGGTAATTGCTTTTCGAAAATAAAGTCGCTGCACCGATATGGATCAGCTTGACACCGGGCTGGGTGATGGGCTGAGAAGTCCGGTTCAGTTGGTCCCGGAAGGAATGGAGCGTGCCCCAAACGTCGTTCATCTCAAGGCCCAAGATGACGTCTGTGTTGGATATGAGGCGCCGGCCGCGTTCCGTTTGGTTGAGCGGATGGCGCGAGGGAAAGTTCATGCGGCCCGTTTGATCGATGACCGGGGCTTGCAGCGCCTCGGCGAGTTCGACCAGTAGCGCCATGCCGGCCGGTGTGCGCGCAGCGCGATCGGCAATTAGAACGGGATTCTCCGCCGCAACCAGGAGGCGCGCGGCTTCCGCGACGGAGCCCGAATCTCCCTGCGGAGGTCCCGCCAAGACGAGACTCGGTACTCGCAACGTGGCGCCATCGTCCGGGATTGGATTCTCCTGCAGCTCTGCGTCTACCACCAAGAGCACCGGCATCATCGGCGGGGTCATCGCGATTTTATAGGCGCGAACGGCGGACTCCGCGAAATGGGGCAAGGAGGTGGGGAGATCGTCCCACTTCACATAGTCGCGCACCATCGCCGCCGCATCTTGGACGCTGTGACTCCATTCCACGGGGGGAATCCGTTTGGTCGCGTCCATGATGTTGCCGCCGATCATGTAAATCGGAACGCGATCGCAATAGGCGTTGTAGATTGCCATCGCGGCGTGCTGTATGCCAACCGTGCCGTGGGCGAAGATTGCCAGCGGCTTGCCTTCGATCTTGGCGTAGCCGTGGCCCATGGCGACCGAGGATTCTTCATGGCAGCAGGTAATGAATTCGGGGCTGCGGTTCCCGCCATAGTTGATGACCGATTCATGCAAGCCGCGGAAGCTCGACCCGGGATTCGCGCAGACGTACTCGATGCCCAAGGACTTGATGACGTCGACCATGAAGTCGGAGCCGGTGCGATCGGCGGTCAGGACATCGACACTCGAGGGCGTGCCCATTTCCGCTTCCGGCGACATCGGCGGGGGCGGCGCCGCGGGCCGGGGCTCCGGCGCAGGCCGTTTTGCGGGCACTGCGGGCGCGGCAGCCAGCACGGCTGCGCCGGCGGCCGCATTTTTCAGGAAATCGCGACGATTGACGGAAGTTTTCTTGCGCTCTGCCATCGTTAAGACCTCGTCGGCACACCTTGTAGCATACAACGTAGGGCGCGGCTACTCCGAAGGGGCGGCGGCGCCTACGGCGGCGAGCGATGCGCGCGCCAGGTCGCGAATGTGCGCGCGGCATTCGGGGTCGCGGACGGGAAGAGAGGCGGCGGCTCGATAGCATCCCGCGGCGCTTTCTTTGCGGCCAAGCTTGGCGTAGAGATCGCCGCGAATCAGTTGAAACAGCGGATTGGAAGGATATTTTTCCACCAAAGGGCCGGCAACTTGGAGGGCTTGCTCGTACTTCTGGTCGTAATTGTGGAGGGTGATCGCCAGATAGAAGCGCGCCTCGGCGGGCGTGAGGACGCCTTCGGCGATGGCGTGCTCAAGCTGCTGGATGCCTTCCTGCTTGCTACCTCCGGCAATGCCCATGAAGAATCGAAGAACGCGGGCGGCGGCGGAAAGCGTGTCGGCGTAGTAGTTGTAGAGACCCAGGCCTAGGTCGGCATCGGCGAGGCTGGGATCGAGAGCGATGGCGCGCAGAAGATGCTCGCGAGCGCGGACGCCGGCGCGGGCAGTGTTGCGGGTCTCTCCACGCAAGCCGTAGAGCCGCGCGGCGAGTGCATCCCCCATGCCTGCATAAAACTGCATCTCGGCGGAATCGTGGATCGCTGACCGGGCTTCGGCAACCGACGTAACTTTAGCCGCGAGATCGAGATAGTGCTGGTCGGCGGAGAGCTTGGCACGATGGCGGGCGTAGGTCATGCCGTACTTGAATTCGGCCGAGGTGCACCAGATTTTCCACCACAGGGCTTCGCCTTCGAGCAGATAGCCAAGAGGATGTGCCGGCTGGTCTTGTTCGAGACGCCGTGCACCTTCGAGCGCGGCTTCGAGATCGCCGGCATAGATCTGGTCGGCCACGGCGTAGGCGGCCGGAGGCAGGCCGAGTTTCGTGCTGCGGAGAGGCGTGGAGAAAGCCAGCGCAGTGCCCGTAAGGACTACAAAACCGCGAAGAACAGAACGCCACATGAAAGGTACCGCCGCTTCTGACGGAATGCGCGAGATCAGGCTTTGCGCCGGACGAGTTTAAGCTGATCGAGGAGGGTTGCAAAATGAAATGGTTTTTGCAGGAAGGCAGAATTCGCCGGCAACTGAGCTTCGGAAAAGCCCTCGGCATACCCAGACATGTAGACAATTTGAACCTCGGGGTGCGCTTTGGCAACGAGACGGGCGAGTTCCGGACCGCGCAGGCCGGGCATCACGACGTCGGTCAGCAGCACGTCGAGCTTCCCGGCATGCTGCTGAGCCATTTCCAGAGCTTCCGTGGACGATTGTGCCTCCAAGACCTTGTGACCGCTGGTGCGCAGAATTTGGACGACCGCCTGGCGAAGAGCCGCCTCATCGTCGGCAATGAGCACGGTGATACCGCTGCCGGATTCCCCGGAGAGGTCGGAGGGCTTGGCGACTGGAGTCGACGGTCGCGAGGCCGAGTGCAGTGCCCTTAGCACCGGGTTTGGTGGTGAAAAAGGGCTCGAGGATTTGCGCGCGCATTTTCTCGTCCATGCCCGTCCCCGTATCGGCAAGTTCCAGGACGACCCATGAGCCGGAGGGTGAGGAGGAGCCGGCAGCGTCTTCTGGCGGGTGGGCGGCGTCACGCGTGGAGATCGTGAGGCGGCCTCCCTCGGGCATGGCATCGCGCGCGTTGATCGCGAGATTGGCGACGACCTGTTCGATCTGAGCGGAGTCGGAAAGAATCCAGGAGGATTTCGCGTCGTGCCGGAAGGTCAGTTCAATGTCCGAACCGAGCAGGCGAGGAAGCATGAACTCGGATTCGGTTAGCGCCTCGTGAAGATCGATGGGGCGAAATTCCACGACCTGCTTGCGGCTGAAGGCCAGAAGTTGTTTCGTGATGGCAGTTGCTTTTTCGGTCGTGCGCTGAATTTGATCCAGGTAGATGCGCGCGGCGGATTCTTTCGGCAGCGAGCGGTCCAGCAGTTCCGAACATCCGCCTAGGACCATGAGCATGTTGTTAAAGTCGTGCGCGACGCCACCGGCAAGGCGGCCAAGAACTTCCATTTTCTGCGCTTGGCGTACCTGGGCTTCGAGCCTCTCTTGCTGGCCCTCGAGAGCCCGGCGGTTCAGGTTTTGGCGGTAGCTGTCGTACAAGATACCAGTGGCCTGCGACATCGTTTCGAGGTAGCCGAGCTCCTCGCCCGTGTAGCCGCCGGGGCGGTTGGCAACGCCGATAAGGCCAACGGCTTCCTTGCCCTTGAAGACGGGCACGCCGAGAAAGGAATACATGGGTGGGTGGCCGGCGGGAAGACCTCCGGAGCGCGGGTCGGTCCCCGGAGAGTTCGCGATCACGGTTTCCCCCTTGGTGATGACTTCGCCAAGCAGGTTGTGAACGTGGGACACTTCGAAATAGCCCTCGGTCCCATGCTGGTTAATCTTTTCCTCATAAATCGTGCGATTAAGGTGCAAGTCCCAAACCATGCCGTCGTGCGCCAGCACTCTAAGAACGTTTCCTTCCAGGGCCACACCGAGAAAACCGTATTGGCTCTGTGTCTGGTGAATCGAGAAGGCCAGCAGGTGCTGGCTCGCCGCGCTCCAATCGCCCGTATCCAAGAAGGTGTTGAGGGCTTGCGTGACCCTCGAGAGTACAACCGTCTTTTCCTGCAGCTCCAACTCGATGCGCTTGCGCTCGGTGATGTCCTCGAACATGGCCATGCCGCCCAAGAGCTGCCGTGGTCGTCGTAGATGGGAGCGATGGAGACGGCAACAGGGAGAATCTTGGCGTTGCGAGCAATGCAAGTGGTTTCGAAGCCGGTGGTCACTTCACTGGCAAGCGTCTTCTCTAAAAGCGCCGCGTGTTCTTCTTTTCGATCCGGTGGCGTGAGCGGGCTTAGCGCGCCGATAACCTCCGCTTCCTCCCAGCCAAACATCCGCACCGCTGAGGAATTCCACGAGGTGATTCGAGTCTCTGGGTCAAATGCGAGGACTGCCAAGGGTGAGGCTTGAATGAGGGCGCGGAAGCGTTCATTGCCGCGTCGCTCCGCAGATTCGCGAGCGATGCGCACGAAGGCGACGATGTCGTCCGCGGCGACGAGCAGCACCGCCGCGGTACCCACCGACGCGGCGGCGGTCACTACCTTGGCCGCAGCGGAGAGCCAATACACGGGCTTCCATACCGTCACGATTTCGAAAAAATGAGTGATGCCGCAGCTAACGATGAAGAGACCAAAAGCCCAAAAGAAACCGGAATAAGGAAGGTCTGATCCTGCCCGGCGTATCAACCACACGAGAGTCGCGGAAATCACAAAATAGGACACACTAACTAAGAGGTCCGCAAGAACGTTGGTCCAAAGCAGCCGCGTGTTGCCGGCGAAGCAGTACCAGTGAGGAAAAAAATTCGTCGAGAGCAGGGTCCGCGAAGAAAACCAGATCGCGGCCGTTACAACGAAAAGCGCGGCCAATTGCAGTCTTATCCCACGCGCCGACAATCTCGGGCGGGGCTCCGGAATAGTTGGAGCGCAAGCGGACATCTATGATGCTGCCTTTCTTCCTATGCGTGGGTTTCGAGGACAGACCACGCACGGCGGCGGCTATTTTCGGGAAGGGAAGGAATGACCGCCTGGCGAGAGCAAGGTTTCGAGAGGCTCGCAACGCTGCCAGGACCGCGCCGGGGTAGGGAAAAGTCTACCCACTGGCAATACCGAACAGAGTGTATGTCGATTCTTGCGCTCGAGGAGCCTCGGCGGCGACTTCTGTACCGCAAAATATACCTGCTCTTGGCTCGCATTAGGCGGGGCGGCGCGCATTTGCTATTCTCGGCGGCGCGATGGGATCGCCACAAAATCCTGGCCTCAGCGGAGTCGGGGTCACGCCTTCAGAAGAACGCGGGGGGCTCGAACGCGGCCTGGGCTTGAAGGAAGCCGTGGCGCTGAACATGATCGAAATGGTCGGCGTCGGCCCGTTTGTCGTGATTCCGCTGGTGATCAAGGCAATGGGCGGGCCGCAGTGCCTGCTGGCGTGGGCGGCCGGCGCGTTGCTGACTTTCCTCGATGGTTTCGTGTGGTCCGAGCTGGGCGCGGCGATGCCGCTCGCCGGCGGCAGCTACGTCTTTCTGCGCGAAGCTTATGGCCCGGGCAAAATGGGCCGGATGATGTCGTTCCTGTTTGTGTGGCAGACATTGATTCAGGCGCCTTTGAGCCTGGCGTCCGGCGCGATCGGATTTTCGCAGTACGCGTCATATCTGTATCCGCTCGGTAGATACGGGGAGAAAGCGCTGTCCGGCGCGCTGGTGATCGTGCTGGTGCTGCTGCTGTACCGGCGCATTAGCTCGATCGGAAGGATTTCACTATTTTTGTGGGCGGGCGTGGTCGGGACGATTTTGTGGTTGATCTGGGGCGGTGTAACGCACTTCCAGCCGAAATTCGTCTTTACCTATGCGCCCGGGGCGTGGGATTTCTCCTGGCTGTTTTTCGCGACGCTGGGTTCGGCGACGGTGAACACCATCTATACGTATTGGGGTTACTACAACATTTGTCATCTGGGCGGGGAGATCCGCGACCCCGCGCGCAATATCCCCCGTGGGATTTTTCTCTCGATTTGCGGCATTGCGGTGCTGTATCTGCTGATGCAAACGAGCATCCTGGGCGTCCTGCCGTGGCAGCAGGCCCAGGATTCCCCCTTCATCGTGAGCGCGTTCATCGAAAAACTGTATGGAACCGGCGCGGCGCGCTTCGCCACGGTGATGATCCTGTGGATCGCGTTCGCGTCGGTGTTCTCTTCGCTGCTGGGATATTCGCGGGTGCCGTATTCGGCGGCGCTGGACGGAAACTTTTTCAGCGTCTTCGCGCGCGTGCATCCCAAAAAGAGATTCCCGCACGTGTCGCTGGTATTTCTAGGGGCGTTGACTTTCGTTTTTGCGTTGCTGTTCAGGCTGCGGACGGTAATCGCCGCGGTGCTGGCCATGCGCCTGATCATTCAGTTCATCGGCCAGGCCGTGGGAGTGATGTTGTTGCGGCGGCGCTGGCCTGCGGAGCGGCTGCCGTTTAAGATGTGGTTGTACCCGTTGCCGGCGCTACTGACGATCGCGGGCTGGATTTGGCTTTTTCTGCGGACGGGACGCGCGGTCTGGTGGGGGTTATTCGTGATTGTTTTGGGACTCGCTGTTTTCCTGGTGCAGTCGGCATTTCGCAAGGAGTGGCCTTTCGCTCCGGCACGTACCGAGGCCGCGCAGTGAACGTGGCCGCGTTGGTGCTCCGGCGCGCTTCGTTCGCTTTCTTGGCGATGTTATTCGGCTTGGCCGCGCCGCGCGCCGGCGCTCAGTTTCCTCCTCCGCCGGGAACGGGCCCGGGACTCCCGGAAACCATCGAAGCGATCGACAGCACACGGGTGACCACGCGCATTCTTTACATCGACGCGCATCCCGACGACGAATCCGCCGCGGTGCTGACGTACCTAGCGCGCGGACTGCACGTCGACGTGGCGCTGCTTTCTTTAACCCGTGGCGAAGGCGGGCAGAACGACCTCGGCCCGGAACAAGCGCCTCAGCTCGGACTGATTCGCACCCAGGAGCTTCTGGCCGCGACGCGCGGCTATGGCGTGAAGCTGTATTTCACGCGGGCACGCGACTTCGGCTTCTCCAAGACCCCCGAAGAAACGGAAAAAGTCTGGGGCGATCCCGTGTTGGAAGATATGGTCCGCGTGATCCGCACGTTTCGCCCCGACATCGTGATCAATCATTTTGGCGGCGTGCACGGCGGCCACGGCCACCATCAAACTTCGGGACTCTGGACACCGAAGGCGGTCCAGTTGGCTGCCGACCCCAAGGCTTTTCCCGGCGAGCTGGAGGGGAAACTTCCACCGTGGAATGGAGACGGCCAACACCCGGTGCAGATACTGGATCTGGATCGCAGCGACACGCCGAGGGGATACGTTGTGCCGCTCGACGAAATCTCTCCGCTCTGGGGCAAGAGCTATCGCCAGATCGGTCTGGACGCATTCGCGAATCATCGCACGCAAGGCATTTCTGCTTTTCTTGGCTCGCCATTTCTGCGTCGGCCGATCGCGCTGGTGCCGGAAGGCGACGCGAAATTCGATCCGAAGAGCCTTGCGGCGCCGCTGAGCTCCTTGTCGCCTGGCTGCAAGGCTCTTGAAGCGGCAGACGGCGAGCTCGCAGCCGCGCGATCTGCGGCCCTGAAGTTGGATTGGCGTGCCGCGACCTTCGGGTTGGCGGCGATCGCAAGCAGCGCGGCGCATTGGCCCGATCAATGTGGCTCGCACGCAAACGGAACTCCGGCGCAGATTCGCGTAGCCGACATGAACCTCGTTGCGGCGCGCGTCGACAAGGCGCTCGCGCTGGCGGCGAGTTTGCAAGTCACCGCCGAAGCGGATCGCAGCGAGCTGGTTGCCGGCGAGGACTTCGTCGTGAAAGCCCAAGCAGCGTGCCGCGCCAAAGCAGGCTGTACGATGGGCGAAACGGAGCTGCTTTTTCGGGGCGCTTTCAAGGAAACGAAACGTGCGGGTGACGCCGGCAAGGGCTTGGACTTGACCGTTCAAGTGTCCCCGCAAAAGAGCGACACGCCTTCAGAACTGGATGGGATCCTGCCCGAACCACTGCCGGTCGTCAGCGTGCAGCAAGACGTGTCCGTCAACGGTTACAAATTCCAAGTCACTCTCCCTGTGACACACGTGCAAGCCACTTCCACTCGTGTGGACCGCGTTCCTCTGCGGATCGTGCCGGCGTACACGCTGGCTGTGGAGCCGAAACAAGCCATCGAGGTGCTGGCAAAGCCGGGAAAACCGTTCGACGTTTTGCTGCGCGTGCACTCCTACGCGACGCAAGCCGCAAAAGTGAGCGTGGGTCTCGACGTGCCGCAAGGATGGGCGGCGGGATCGCCGGTGGCGCTGGAATTTTCCGGCACCGGTGACCGGTATGCGCGCGTGACGCTTACACCGCCGCAAAAGCTGGCCGCGGGCAACTACGAGATCGCGGCGTACGCGCAACATGGCGGCGAGAAATTCGGCGAATCGCTGGAGCCGTTGCCCACGCTACCCACGCAGTTTTGGAGCGAGCCGGCACAATGCGTGGTGCATGTGTTCGCTATCAATGTGCCGGAGAATCTGCGCGTGGGCTACGTTACCGCAGAGAGCGAACCGGTGCCGGAGGCATTGCAGCGATTGGGCGTGCATGTGGAGATGCTGGATGCGGCGGCGCTGGCGTTCAGTGATTTGTCGCGCTTCGATGCCATCGTCGTCGGCGTGCGGGCGTATGAGCTGCGTTCCGATCTGCCGGGCGCCAACCAGCGCCTGCTCGACTACGCCTCGAACGGCGGCACGCTCGTAGTGCAATATGAACGCGACTTCGCCTGGGCCCGAGCGCAGTACGCGCCCTACCCGGCGAAAATCGCCCCGCCGCCAAACGGCCCGCTGCCACGTATCACCGATGAGAATTCACCGGTGAAGTTCCTAAAGCCCGACGATCCGCTGCTCAACCGGCCTAACAAGATCACGCAAGACGATTTCAAAGGCTGGGTGCAGGAGCGCGGCCTCTACTTCTGGACGCAGTTCGACGCCAAGTACACGCCCTTGCTGGCCATGAACGATCCCGGCGAAATCGATCAGAACGGCGCGCTGGTTTACGCACCCTACGGCAAGGGAACCTACATCTACACCGGCATCGCCTTCTTCCGGCAACTGCCCGAAGGCGTGCCGGGGGCGTATCGCCTGTTCGTGAATCTGCTCAGCGCTTCTCGCGCGGCACACTAACCTCGCTGAATCGATTGGGCCCTCCTGGTAACTCCGGGAGGCCATTGCCAAGTGCACAATCCCCGGCACTCTGCGGACTTGCCGCGGGAACAGCGTGTTATCCTTTTCGCGAGCGAAAGCTCATTCAGGCTAAAAGGAGATGCGGATGAAGCAAACGATGCGGCCGAAGACCGGGCATGTGCATCGCGTCGTTCTAGGTTTCCTGCTTTGCGGTGCGTTGCTTCTGGGATCGGCGGGCCCGGCGGGAGCGCAGCAGAAGGACAAAAAGAACAAGAAAGATACCCCGGCTGCGAACAGCGCGCCCACCACAATGATGAGCGACGAACAGCAGGTCGACTACTTGATTTCGACCATGCTGGGCGCCTGGCAGGTCGGCGACGCTGAAAAACTGCACCAGTCGTACGCCGACGACGTGATGATCGTCAGCGGGGCATGGGGTCCGCCGATCATCGGATGGGCTAACTACGCCCCTTTGTACCAGCAGCAGCGCGGGCGCATGCAGCAGGTGCGCATGGACCGGTCGAACACGTTCATCAAGGTTGTGGGAACGTTTGCCTGGGCGTGTTATCAGTGGGAATTCACGGCGACGATCGATGGGCAGGTGTCAGGTTCACAGGGTCAGACTACGCTGGTTTTTGAAAAGCGGAACGACCACTGGCTAATCGTGCACAATCACACGTCGCTGATTCAAGCGAGGACGGCTCCTGCAGTCCCTGGAAGCACTCCGCCAGCAACGCAGCCGGCGGCGAATAAGCCTGCGTCCCGCTAACGCCCAGCCAGCCGGCCACGTGCCTCCACGTTACCGCCAAGGCTAAAAACTCTTCAGGCCTTCGTACAGCCACATGCCGACAACGAGCAGCAGCAACCCGCCCGCAGCGATGCCGCTGGCAGCGATCGGCCGCGACAACGAGCTGATCTTGGCAATTAGCTCCCGCTGCTCTCTGGCCATGTGCTCTTCCGCTGCGTCGAGGAAGATTTGGTCGTCCTCGTGGCTTGCCAGCAGGCTTCGCCAAATCAGCAAGCCGATAAACACAGCGGTGATGACTCCCCAGACGATCGTGAGATAAAGAATAGGCCCTGTAAGCATCGTTTCCATGGCGACCTCCCGTTGGATCCGAACCGTAGTGTTTGCCCGCGAGGACCAGCAGAGCAAACAAGGGGTAAAACGGTACTCTCTACGGGGGAGTATAGCACCGTGAATTTGAATTTCCACTCCTTCGCATCGGAAACGCGGGTGCAAGGACGGCCGGCTTTCGGCGCCGGAAAAGCCTGAAGAATAGCGAGGATCGATGGTCACAACAGGACGCGTCGCGATCATGACGGGAGCAGCCCAGGGCATCGGAAGGCGCACGGCGGAGTTGTTGGCCGAGCGCGGATACGCTCTGGCGCTCAACGATTTACGCTCGCCGGCGGATACGCTGGGAGCGGTCCGCAAGCTCGGCGCGGAGGCGATCGAACTCCTTGGCGATATCGCCGACGAGGCGGTGGTATCGAGATTTGCCGCGGTGGTGCGGGATCGTTGGGGCCGCGCCGACGTGCTGGTGAATAACGCCGGGATCAGCTCAATTGCGCCGGCGGAAAACCTCTCGGCCGCGGACTATCGCCGCGTTCTCGAGGTCAACCTGGTTGCGCCGTTTCTGCTGGCCAAGGCCTTCGGCACGATGATGCTGGCCCGGCGCTCCGGCAGCATCATCAATGTGGCGTCGATCGCCGGACTGGTCGGCGTCGGCGACCGTGCCGCCTACAACGCTTCCAAGCATGGCCTGATCGGGCTGACGCGTACCCTGGCTGCGGAGTGGGGTGGCCGCGGGGTCCGCGTAAACGCAGTTTGCCCGGGCTGGGTCAAGACCGAGATGGACGCGGCGGACCAGGCGGGGGGAAGTTACACCGATGCCGACATTGAGGGCCGCGTGCCGATGGGGCGCTTTGCTACGCCGGACGATATCGCCAAGGCCATCGCGTTTCTCGCCGATCCGCAGGAGAGCGGCTTCATCAACGGCCACGCGCTCGCGGTCGACGGCGGCTGGACCTCGGACGGAAGCTGGGAATCCCTGCGGCTTCGCCACCGCTAGACGCCGCGTTGACAAAGCCGCGGGTGCTGGCCACAATAAAATGCCTCGTTGTACCGCACTCGTGCCCGAGTGGCGGAACTGGCAGACGCGCTAGATTCAGGTTCTAGTGTTCGCAAGGACGTGGAGGTTCGAGTCCTCTCTCGGGCACCAATCATTTCAAAGGGTTTATAGTCAGAACCCACTGAACCCACGCTGCTCGCTGGCTGCCGTTGGGTCGCTCCGTGTAGGCGTTATCGGCCGAATAGCGACGCTCCATAACGAAGCACTGGTTGCATGTCGTCTGCAAGCACATCAGGTTCGTAAATCTCCACATAGTTGACGTGCCGGCCGGCACTGTTTGGCGCCATCCCTTTATCGATTGATTTTCTCAAGGCAAGCGGGGGATCTCCCTCCGCGCCCATGTTTCCGCTGTTGTGTTCGCAATTGGTGCGCAATTGAAAACCGGTGATAATACGTCCGTTATAACCAATCACCAATTCGGTACCACCGGGAGCACCCACCGTCTCGACTGCACTGCCATCGAGATTGCTGGACTGAAGTACAAATCGGCGTCCCAAGACACCCATTCCCTCGTCGATTACTGCTTGCTTGGTGCGCTTCCGCTCCATCGCATCGCGTTTGCCCCGGTCATTGATATTCAGACCAGTCCCCAGTGACAGAGAAACGTACTGATTCGGAAAGTCAGCGGCAAAAACTTGGAAGACCTTCTGCCAGGCCTCCAGATATTTGCGTGGGCTATAAGAGGCTCTGAGCCACGTCTCAACATCCTCTGGCTTGCCCGGCAACGTGAATTCTGCAGAAACCGATGTTGGTCCGTCCGCTGCAATCACCCGAAAAGCGGGCGACTTTTCGTACCTGTCGCTCAGTTGTTTCAGGAAATCGAACCAATGGTTAAGGTACACCCTGTCCCAGGGCATCGGGAGCCTCTCAACCGTGCCTTTGCCAGGTCCATACTGGAGCGGGAACGTTTCGGTCTTTGCGCCTTCCAGGGCCCATGCAGGAGTAAAAAAGCCGGGGAAGAGGAGGAGTTGTACCCATTTCTTTGAGGATTCTGCAGCCGCGAACAGTTGATCCAGCTTCGACCAATCCGGTTTTCCTTGCACCGGCTCGATGTCGCGCCAACGGATCTGCAACGCGACGCCACTAATGTAGGGATTATCCAATGCCCGCAGATCCAATCGATCCTGTTGCGGCTTGTTCTCTATGACTACGACCAGTCCGTTCGGCAAAGAGTTATCAATCGATGCCCGCGACCGCCCGGGTTCTGCCATTGCAGCCGTCGGAAATAGGGGCAAGGCGCTGCCCAAAACAAGAGCAATGTGAACAGCAAGCTTTGCGGAGCGCGACGCACGGTGCATCGACATCTGTGCCTCCTCACAACCAGAGCCGGCTCTAACTCTTGGGCGCACTTGCTTTTAGCAGGCTCTCGGCGTTCAGCGCGCCTTCCGGGGTATCTTCGTGCTTGAAGTAGACATACGCATCGCCTTGTTTGGCGAGATCGGCGATCTTTCGCGCCAGCGTCTTGCGGTCGCTGGCGGAGTATTTCTCTTTGCGCAGGCGCAGATACGCGAAGTTCGCCGTCTGCACCTCCGGCGTCTTCAACTTCTCGCTCTCCGCCTGACACAAAGCTAGGTTCGACGCGCGCATCGCGGCATACACTTCCTCGCTAAACCACGACTCGTGCCGAAACTCGAAGGCGGTTCGCAACTGACGCGGCAAGCCCGCCATGAACTCCTTGAGCAGAGCCACGTCGCACTTGAGGTATGGCGGCAATTGGAACAGCACCGGCCCCAGCTTTTTCTCCGCGTCCAGTGGCTGCAAGGAGGCAAGGAAGTCCGCGGTGAAACCCGTCACGTCTCGCAAGCGCTTGATGTGCGTGATCTTCTGATGCGCCTTGATGGCAAACTGGAAACCCGGAGGCGTGGCCTCGATCCATCCTCGGAGCAGCTTTTCCGTCGGAAAGCGGCGAAAGGTGTAGTTCACCTCGACTGTGTTCAGGCGCGTGGCGTAGTGACCCAGAAACTTCGCGGAGGCGAGCTTCGCCGGATAGAAATCCGGCTTCCAACTGGGATAGGCCCAGCCAGACGTACCTGCGTAAACCTTTGCCACCGTCAGCTCTTTGCCAGCAGGCTCTTCCAACGCGCCCAAGCGTCGGTACGGGCTTTGCGATTGGCGTCGTTTGCGTCGGGTGCCTCGCCGGCGCGCATGAAGCCGTGGCCTGCGCCGTCGTAGGTCACCGGATCGAAGGCCTTGCCGGCCGCTTTCATTTGTTCGATCGTGCCTGGAACCGTGGCGCCGATGCGCGCGTCGTCGCCGGCATAGAACCCGTACACCGGAGCCTTGATGCGCGCCAGGGCGTCCTTATCCGGCGGCGGACCGTAGAACACGAAAGCCGCCGCGAGATCGCCGCGATTCGTGGCAAAGCGGAACGTCTGGCCGCCACCCCAGCAGAAGCCGCCGACAAACAGTTTGCCGTTGGAGGCGGGAAGGTTCAGCCCATAGTTCGCTGCCGCATTCAGATCCGCCGTGACTTGATCGGGATTAAGATGGCTCACCGCTTCCGTGGTTTTGCCGTCGGGAAAAGAGGAGCTGCGTCCGCCGTTCGGGCCCATTCCGGAGAGCAAATCCGGCGCGACCGCGACGTATCCCGCCGCGGCCACCTGATCCGCCAAATCCTGCACCCAATCGGTCATGCCGAAGATTTCGTGAATCACCAGCACGACGGGGCGCTTGTCTTTCGACTCCGGATACACCACGAACGTTTCGACCGCGCGGCCATCGTGCTTCACCGTGACCCATTCCTGATGACGCGGCGACTTTCCCAGTTGCGCGCGCGCCCAGTCTTGCCCCGCGGCGCACTGCGTGCTCAAAAGCAAGCCGAACAAAGCGATGTACTTCTTCATTTGGGTTCCCTCCGGCGGCAAAAGATCATAGGCGCTTGCGACGCCGCCCGCAAGGTTCGCTGCGCGGAGCCAGCGATCTCGGAACTTTGGAGGGCACCAGGAACGAACGGGTCCTGCCGGTAGCATTTTCTGCTCACTTACGGAGCGGAGCGAAACGGGCCTATTTTCAGACAGATTTTTCTCTTCGAGGTTG
>Ga0187819_10000020_pt1 | contig 68979 bp, 87 predicted proteins | sample NC_wetland_sal_i_15_FD_132411 | JGI IMG/M metagenome (GOLD analysis project Ga0187819, IMG submission 132411) | Wetland sediment microbial communities from Neuse River Estuary, North Carolina, USA - SO4_4 | ecosystem: Environmental > Aquatic > Freshwater > Wetlands > Sediment | place: USA... | reverse complement strand
GTAGATGATTTTCATTTCCGCCCTTTGGTATCACGCTCGGGAGCGCCTTAGTGTCAAAGTTTTCGGTTTTTTCGAATCAAGTTGCTTGACCGCTCCCGAGCGCATTCTTACGCTACTACGAATCAGGGCCGTTGTAAATTCCCCGCTTGGGTTAGGTGGTCGGGGTATTTTGCAAGCGCGACTCTCATGGCGTGGCGAATCACGTACAGGTTGGCGATCGCCACTAAATCCGGTAAGCCATCGGAAGCGTTTCTGCGGGCCAAGCGCCGAACATAGCGCAGAATCGATGGTGTTGGATACATCCCACACTGGTGCATCTCGTGGAGAACAGTGTCGGTGTTGATCGCCACAGGTGTTGGTGCGAAATAAGCGGAGCCCAGATCCTCTGATGTGTAGCGCCTAACCACGTTTCATCGCTTCAACATTCCCACTTCAACCAGAATATTCTGAATCACGCTGAGTTGGATGGTCCCACCTTCCCCAAGCGCTTTCTCGACGGGCCGGTATCGGCCTTCGAGTTTCGCCATTTGATCAACGGTCTGAAGCAGCGTCGCGGCCGTCTCACTCGCCATCTTGCGTGGGTCGTGAAACTTCGCCGGCGTCTTGCGCCAGAGTCGACGGTCGGAGCTTGGGAAGGCGGCATTGATTGCATCTTGCAGGGAGCCCTTAACGCGCGTCCAGCGCTCGTTGCCCGACTCTCGAAAATATTCCTCGTCGCGCTGTTCCCAAATCACCTGGACCTCGGAAGCGTGCGTGTCAAGCGTGTACTTGTCCGGGTTCTCCGGGTCAGTGAGATATTCGTCAATCGCGTCATAGACTTTAATCGACTGGTCGATGATCCGGTCCATCAGGGACTCAATGGTGCGGTAGCGCGCCAAGTCGATCTTTGCTTGCTCTTCGGCGTCCTCGCCGGCTAAGACCTTCGCCCGGGCAACCTCCCGGGCCCTTCGGATCTCAGCCGCGGCCGCGGTCATGTGGTTGGCTCGATGGTTTCGGAGAATCTGCGTGCCCGTGTGGAATTCGGCCCGAACCTCGGAGATTGATTTGACCACGAGGGCCGCTTCAATCTCAGCACGCCTAGCGTCCAAACAAACGCGGCAGAAGCCGCCGGCTCGCCCGAGTTTACCAGGGACGCGCTTGACCCTGACGTCGGTCGACGGGTGCGGATCGTCGGTTAGAGCAGTGTATGGTTCCGTTAGATTCGGCATGGTTTTGGCTAGTACAAATCCGCTTGGTTGGACTCACCTTCGATTTCAGCCTCATTCACGTTGCACATCTGAAATTGCAAGTACTGCCGGTTGAACCGGAGGTAACAGCTCCCGGTTGGCCCGTTTCGTTGCTTCGCCAAAATGAACTTTACCACGGGGGTCTTACTGTCGCGATGTAGAAAACAAACTAAGTCCGCGTCTTGTTCGATCGCGCCAGATTCTCGAAGGTCCGACAAATGCGGCCGGCGGTTTTCTTTTTCGATGCCCCGGCTAAGTTGACTGAGAGCGATTACCGGGCAATTCAGATCCTTTGCCAGCGCCTTCAGGTCGCGGGACACGCCTGCAACTTCCTCTTGGCGGTTCCGGGCGGCCAGAGGATTAGACACGAGTTGCAGGTAGTCTACGATTACCAAGTCAATTTGCCCTTGTTCGAGCGCAAGCCGCTGGGCCCTGGCTCGAATCTGCGTCGACTTGAGCGCCGCTGAATCGTCAACCCAAAGTTTCATCTCCGAGATTCGCCGCCAAGCATCGCTGAGCCGATCCCATTCGTGACGCTCCACGTAGGCGGATCTGAGCCGGTGAGAATCAAGTTGTGTCTGTCCCGCGAGCGTGCGCGACATCAATTGCTCGGCCGACATCTCGAGGCTGAAGAAGCCGACAACGCGATCAGACTTGGCCGCATACTCTGCAAAGTTCAAAGCGAGCGCCGTCTTGCCTTGGCTGGGCCTGGCGGCCAGGATAATCAAGTCGGGCGCCTGCCAGCCAGCCGTCAAAGCGTCGATATCCGGAAAACCCGAGCTCACCCCCGTGTTTGCCGCATACGAGCCCTGGTGTTGTTCGAAGAGCTGCTCAATTCTGGAAATCACGCGGCCGGTTATTTCGCCCGCAGACTCAAGCCCGCCCTTCGCCGTTTGCCGGTCGAGGCTCAGAAGCGCCTTCTCGGCCGATGTGATGATTTCCTGGCTTGAATCCTCGGCTTCAATCGCGCGGGCCTGCACCTGGGCCCCAAAGCGGATCAAAGCGCGAAGCGTCGACTTCTCGCGGAGGATTGGCAGGTACGGCTTCAGTGTGTTCGTCCTGGGAACTCCATCGATCAAGCTGGCGAGATAAGTAGCGCCGCCGACCTGCTCAAATTCTCCCTCTAGCCTGAGTGCGTCGCTGAGTGTGAGGAAGTCGACAACTTGGCCAGCCTGTGAAAGCTTCAGCATCGCGCGGTAAATTCTCCGGTGACTCTCGAGGTAAAAATCATCCAAGCGCGCCAAGTCGGATAATTCCGCCAGCACGAGGTTATCGAGCAACACGGCGCCTAAGACCGATTTTTCAATTTCCACGGCACACGGCATGCCTTTTTCCAAAAACGCATCACCATGAATTTGGTTTTTCAAATTTCCCCCTCTTGGCTAATTTTCCACTTTGCGAATTTCGGCCAGTCCCGAGGTATCCAGGCCAGCCGCGGAACCTTGCCCGGCCATTCTACGTTGAAAAACCAATCCCCGAAATTCCCTATCCAGGTTACAAGCTGCGAATCGGGTTGCTTGGGAAATCGATCGCGGAGGAACTCAACCGCGCGAGCAAGATCGGCCCGGTCCCCCTCGGTGCAGTGATCGAGTTCCAGGGCGGCCGCCTTCAGGAGCGCCGCGACCAACGCCGAATCCGGAGGCTTGCCGTTTTGCTTTTCCGCGGGCGCGCGCGGCATGAAGCCCGCGCCACTAGAAGATCCACTACCAAACAGGGAATCTTTAGCTTGTTCTGGTTCTGGTTCTGGTTCTGGTTCTGGGTGCACGCGGATTCCGCCCCGCTCAGCACCCCGCTTTCCGCCCCGCTTTCCGCCGCGCTCAGCGTTAGTGCTTTCAGCGCCCTTAACTCTTCCATAATAATCACTTTGGGCAGCGTCCCATTCTTCGGCCATCCGTTTATTACGTAAAAATACACCGTCAAACAGCCGAATTTCATCGAATTTTAGGCGAATTTTAGGCCAAAATTCTTTCCATTTTAGTGTATTTTTAGTGTCGCTATCCGTACCGCTCAGCGTACCCGGATCCCATCGGATAATCCGGCGGATTACTGTCTCATCTGACGGTATGATTTTTCGGTTTTTGGACGCCCATTGACAGGTTAGTAATAGGAGGTAAGCGCCGATTTGTTCTGTTGTAAAATCTTGGGTGCCACCAAGGAAGTCGTCGGAAAAGAATCGAAACCAAGAGAGCCTTGGTTTAGCTTGCCGAGGTCGGGCCATGAGCGCCCCCTTTCACACGTATAGGATAGCATCGAAAACCGTCCCCGCTCTGGTAACACAAGCATCCACACGGTTTGAAGATTAGGAAGCAAGGCCAGGGGAGCGACCCCCGGCCCGTCGACAGGATGCTTACCTTACCCCCGTGTGAAGGCCCGCCCATCCTATCACCCCCCCCTCAGCGAGTCAATAGCCGGTTCAAAATGTCATTTTTGCGATATTTACCCCAGGCGATGTTTAGAATGCGCCAAAGTTTTGTGGAATTCTGGTATAGCCAAACGCCCCAAGTGTGGTGGAACGCCCCGTATAGAATTTACACTGTTTGTTGATAACAAAGGGGTTAGGGCCTGGCCTTTCGGTTGCAGTATCGAAGACGCATGGCAAAGAAACAGAAACGAGACAGAGAGCAGCCCGATTTAGAATACGGCTTTGTGCTGGAGGGAGAGTTGTTTGACCAATCTCCAGAGCCTCACGCTTATGACTGCGAATGTGAACAATGCCGGTCTGTCTCCCAGATAATCACAGCGAAAAACGTCGATGGGTATATCTGGGGCGACGGGGAAATTGAGGTGTACACCTCCAACTGTTTGCGAGATTCGCGCTTAAAAACCCAACGGAGGACTCAGATGGCAATGACACCGAATAATATCCAGAAATCACTCTGGCCCTGGCTCACCCAGAAGGGCCCGACCGCCGGCAACCTGGCCGACCTCGAAATGGCTCAGGAAATCGACCGTATTCTCAGGGACGCGCAGGCCAAAACGTTTGAGATGCGCGCGCCCTACTTCGAGGTTGAGAAACAATTCAGGGCCGAGATTGACCGGCTTAGAAAGAAACTCCTGTCGATCAAATGGTACATCGTGAGTGAAGCTGTCCAGAAGTTCGGGCGGCCGAATCCGCGGCATCCTGATTGCTCGACGTGTTTGACGCAAAGCGTTTTTCCAGGTGGGCCGGACCACGAGCCAAGCGAGTACTGCAGATCTGGGAAGCGTCCTCACTGCAGCTGCGATTCCTGTTTCTGAAGTATGGTATGGTAATTGAAAGGACTTAATCGATATGAACACTATAGCGCGTCTTGACGTTTTCGGCCCGGCTGGAATTTGGCTCTACACGATCGACAGCGGATTGATTGACCTGCTGATCGAACGAGCCGACAGCATTTACCGCAATCAACCCACCTGGCGGCCAGTGCTGAGCGCGGCCAGCGTAGCCCGAACGGGGAATTGACAGCGCCGTCATACTATTAATTGAAAACCCCGATCCGCGCCGGGGAGTAGCGCGGGAAACAAGCTGGTGAATCCAGCACCGGGCAACAGCGATCTGAAGGGGCAACTAAAATCAGGAGATACGATAATGACACAAGAAACTGTAACCTACGAAGAGATCAGCGAGGAGCTTAACAGCTGCATATCCGCCGACGATATGCAGAAATACGCGCAGTGGCTGTATACTTCCGGTGCCCTAGACGAGAGCGAGCAGGTATTCAGCGTGACTGGTCCACTCGCTCCATGGAGCCTCCCTGACGCAGCAGAGGAATTCTGGACGGACGGCGCAGATATGCTCGTCATGTTCCCTGACTGCTCGACCCATGGCCTGAATTGGGCATATTGGGACAACTCCAATAGGAGTTGGAGAGAGCCGAGGGACCGGGATTTCGCGCTTGCTGGTACTAAGGGTAGCAAATACGCGGTCGAGCCCGGCACTAAATGCGACCGCTGTCACGAAAAACTGACCGACGATGAGCGCCTCAATAACGAGATCGAAAACGAGGAGCAAGACGGCAATAGCTCCCTCTGCTCGGAATGTCAGGAGATCGAAGAGTCTCTCACTGATTAGTCTTATGGTCCCGCTGTGGCTCCTGATGCTCGCTCGGCTATTCAGAGCAGCCCGAAAGGGTTTTCCACGGCGGGACCGCCCATCGAAAGGAGTAGCGAATATGGAACCCTCTGGACGATTGAGCGATGAAGATATCTGCCTCGCGGATCAAGTGCTCGAATTCAGTGATAGTCAGATGTACAACTGGCCGGGCGAATTGTTGGAAGCACTCCGGCTTTACCCCGAGCAGGTTCTTGAGAGCACGGCGAACGGAAAACTCCGGCGCGTACATCGCATCACGGTCCCCGGCTACTATTATCGCGATACAATAGAGCCTCTGATTCGGCGATTGCCGGGCGCCAAGTAACGGCAACAACAGCAACCGCGCCGCCCAGCGCGGGGACAAGGAGATTGAAAATGTCACAAGCACAAGCACTGAGCGTAAAGGAAGCGAAAGCAGCCGGACTGGTGCTGCCTTACGATCCTGCCCGCGACACTGGCTATGTCGTCATCTGCGGCGGCAGGGTCGAGCAAGACAGTAACGGTCACCCGATTGTAACCAACGAGTCAGAGGCCTTGGCTCGCGTGGCTGCGCTGGACTGCGATTAATTTTTTCCCGCCGCAGCGGACTCCGCGGACAGGTTAAACAATGACTACTATGCTTAAACATCAACCGAAATCAATCTATATCGACGTTGACACTGATTTGCAACTTACTCCGTTGCTCGCGGCGCTGACCCGTCGCGTGAAAGTCGGGATGCGAATCTCTCTCAGGAGCGGAATGGTTCTGCAACGCTCGGACGCACGCAGAAGCGGCATAGCTTGGATCACAGTGAAGTAATACCCGCCACGGCGGACTCCGCGGAACTTCTTAACTTTGCTGGTCTGTACGTGACCCGGCCCGACCCTGCGGTGACAACGCGTCAGAGCGAATGGCTTGGGGAGATGTCCCCCTTGACGTACAGACCGGCCGGCCGCCCCGATGAAGAGGGGATTGAGGAACGAATTCAACGAATAAGGAGATTGATTATGTTTATTGGAGGAATCGTTATCTACAGCGCCCAGGCTGAATTGGAGCGCTGGGGCTATCCACGCACCTACAGCGAAGAGGTTGAATATGATCGGGCTATGCAAGAAGCCAGGAGCATTGGCTCGAATCGGAATCCTCTTCCCCGCAACTTTTCAGAAGAGGGGGCTCGACGGCTGTTCTTTGTCTTGGGGCATAACGGACTTGAACCGTTCAAAACGATGGACGACGCGAAAGAGGCATCGGCCTCGAAGTTGGCTCGCTGGAAAAGTGTAGCCAGCACGCCGGACGCGATTGACGAATTCCCGGTGTTCGCCGGGGCTGACCTACTGGATAATCCGCCAAAGGAAATCGTGCTGGGCAACGGCAGATACCCGTTCTTGACACACGTATACGAAACCAGATAAATCAAATCGCTAGGCTGGAGCGGAAATCCAGCCACATTCTGAAACCTAGGAGGAACTCAATTGAAAAGAATATTTCTAATCCTTACGCTGGTCGCGCTTTCCATTTGCGCCAGCGCGAACACCGTCAACCGAGCTAACCGCGCTCACCGCGCAATGTCGCAAGACGATTGTGCGGACTGCGCGTATAGCGCCGATCACTACGCCTCGGCTTATGAGGCGCTGTGTGACGTGCGTGGAGGCACTGAGGAAGAGTGCCAGGCAATTTACAATTTTCGATATCAGGACTATTGTATCGAGCATTGTTCTCCATGCGCGGCGTGTATCTTGCAATAGCACGTAGCGCGCCACGGGCCGGGAGTAGATCACCGAAACCGGCCCACGCAACGACAAAAGAGTTATGTGCCGGCTTTCCACTTCTCAGGATTCCCCCGGGTAATCACCGCCACGATTTCATCCTCTTTCACGATGATATAGTTACAATCGCGCTCAAGTTCAATTTCCGTCCCGGCGAATTTGCCGAGTAAAACGTGATCTCCTACCTCCAACGGGATCGGAATATGGCCGCCTGTCCCAAGTAGACGCTTGCCGGGCCCCACTGCCAGAACGTCGGCTTCTTGGCCCTTGGGTTTCCAGACGTCAGGCGTAACAAGCAAGTTGCCAGAATCATAGAACGGCTGAGCCTCGCGCATTCGAACGACAACGCGATCAAGCATCGGCTCGGGCACGCCAGGCTTGATTACTCCCGGGTGATTGATAGGCGCCCTCGCCTCCGTTTTTTGGGCCGTCCTGCGGCGCTTTGCCATGTGCTCGATCCGTTTGAGTTGACGCTGCGGTTTCGGCCGTGGGTGAACGCTCATTCCTCGTCCCCCTCTCCCTCAGATTCCGCCGGCGTGCTACCCTTCGGCGGCTTCACGTAAGTTAAGCTCGGCTTGCCGGCTTTGAAAACCAGCTTCCCCCCGTTCGGTAATTCGACGGAGGCGAGCTCGTGCTTAGCCATAAGCTCTTGAATTTGCTCCTTGTACTCGTTTTCGGACTGCTTCCACACACCGGCGTTATGAATAGCCTCGGAACAGGGGGCAAGAAGTTTTTTGAGTGCAGCCGGCAATTTCTTTGATTGCCTGGCATCCTCAATCAATTCAGGCTGCAGATCTGGCTCGCCTTTGGTTTTCTTTTGCAGGCGAGGGGGAGCGGTCGACCTCGGGGCGGCTGGGGTTGTATTTGCCATAAAGGTATTTTCTCCTTCTGATTTAATTTCTGGAATTTGCAAAACCTCACGGATTTTTGAGAGTAATTCGTAACTCTCATAAACTAAAGCTTTTTTATTCGGGTCCGGGCTGTCGAAAAATTGCAACTTCGGGATGGCTCGAAGATAATAGAGCCCGTTTGTCAGGCCCCCACGATATTCGTCAAGAATGAGATCCTGGAGGTAGCCATCTGAGCAGCCTTCGGTTTGTAGCGTTTCCCATTCCCGATCTTGGGTCAGAAATTGGAAAAGTTTTTGCTCAGGCGTCAGGATTACTGTAAGCGGATTCGTCATCATATTGAGCCTCTAAAATCTTCGCGTAATTTTGAGCGTGCAATGCTGAACAGGCCAGAAATTGTTTGATCAGTACCAAGTATTTCCATTCCCAAAGATAACCGGTCAGAGCGCCGCAGACCGGGCATTTGCCTAGAATGGCAAATCGCGCCTCATCGGTCGCGGCATCGGGCCGGCCTTCAAGCATACGCACGGAGGAAGGCGGGGGCAAGCGGCGGGAGCCCTTCGGCGGCTGATCACGGCGGGCGCGGGTTTTAGTTGAAGGGACCATGAATTACCTCGGGTTTCGGATTCGGCGGCGGCGCGGAGGGCGGAATATTCCAGGCCGGAACCTGCGAATGATTCATCCTCTGCCCCAAAAATGTGACGCGCGCCGGCGGTTCATCATAGCGCATTCGTTTCTCACGCGCGCATTCATGGCAAATGACCCAAAGGGCGTTGTCGGGACCGCGGAAAGGCAGGCCCCAATCGTGGCGATGAAAACACAGAAAATACAGGAACCGCCAGATCATATACCCTGCTCCTTTTCACAATACGCGGACAGGCTGCTGTAGCGATGCAGGATCATTAATGGTCGTCATGGTCGCTACTCCCCTGCCGTTGCGCCGTCAGAAAGCGATCGATGTCGGTGGCCTCAACTAGCCGATTAAGACTGCATGTGTTCCACCAGGCCGCAAACGCCTCCAGCAGCGCTCGGTCGTTTCTCTCGTTCTCGGCCCCTGCGGTCAGGCGAGTGATGCTTATTGACGGTCGCGGCTGTGTATCGCGGCAACGGCTGATCTTCTCGCCCGCTGGCGGCTCCGGGGCGTCGCCCTCTGGCGGCAACGGCTGATCTTTCACGAAGTCAGCGAGGATTGCGTTGGCTGCTTCTGAGTGGAATGGTAGCGGTGCTGGCGGCTCCGGGGCGTCGTCTGGCGCGGGCTGCGGAACTGACAGTAATGGCTCAACGTGCTCTTTAACAAATGCTTCTAGCTGTTCCGTACTGCCATGAAAACCCAGCTCCGTGCGTGACTCCGGGGCCTGCCTCGTTATCTGCGACTCTTCTCGACAGATAAAGTCACGAAGTCCGCCGCCCGCGGTTAAATGATGCTTGCCCTTCCGTACCGGGCAGGGCTCTAGGTAGAAATAACTTAAGCCCTCCCGCTGTATGTCCAACTTAACGGGTTCGCCCTTTCGCCACTCGCGCCACTGCTGCTGCTTATCGTTGGTCATAGCTTTGTTCCTTTCAGCGCTTCATCAAACCTGGTCCGCCATTCCTTCAATATCAGCGCGATGCTGTACTGGATGGACCCGTTCATCGTTGGTCATTGCTGTCGCTCCGGTACGCTTAACATCAGCCGCCCGTACTTCGTCGGACCCGATGATTCTTGCTGTCCCGCCCACTCAAGCACGGTGGATAACGGCGCACTGTCATCAAACAGTGCCGTTTCTAGCCATGCTGAGCCCGTCTCAGCATTGCCAGCGGATCGTTCTTTAATCACTACTATGATCATCGCCGCCGTCGCTCCTTTCGTGATGGTAGCGCCTCGGACACGGACGCACAGGCGCAAGATCGCCCGACAATCCGCCATTGCGGCGCTTCCAGAGTGCGCTGAGATGCCGCCGCGCCTTCCGCTACACCGGTGACAGTGCGGGCGGCTTAATTCGCTTTGCTTTTTTCATGAAATGACCTCTCGCCATTTCTATTCCCTCGACGCTTTTACCAGTGCCGCAATCGCCAGCTCGACTTTATCATCGGGGACTTTGTTTAATTTGACCGTTCCGGCCGTCAACTCAAGAACCTCTTTCGCCCGGGCCGTCCCTTTAGCCTCCCCACAGGCGACAAAGGCGTCCGCCATGCGCCCTCGCAGGTCCGTAGGCTCGCCTTCCTCTTCCAAGGGAGTTTCGGGCTCGGGGACCTCTTCCGGCTCATCCTGGGGCGGCTCTGGTTCGGGAGCGCCCCTTTTAGCGCGAAGCTTGGCCGCCAGATCCTCGGCCTTGCCGTTTTTGCGCTCGGGCTCGGGGTTTTGGGACTCCTCTGGCTCGCCCTGGTCGGCTAAGGCCTGGGCGAGCGCCGCCTGCCATGTCGTCTCGCCCTTATTGATCGCCTTGTACAAATCGCGGAGATCGGACAGTTCGGCCGGCGTGGATTCCCCGAGGTCATGGCCGAGGTAGCGCTTGAGTCCTGAGGGTAAGACGTTTAGTTTCGCAAAGCCGTCTGAAATCTCCCGCTCGAATTTCTTGGGATCTTTAGCTATGTCACCGAAGCGGATCTCCAGTATTCGCGCCCGACACTCAGACTGTATGTCCCCCGGAATATGTCGGAGGATGCACTGCCGAAGAGCCTTAGACGCCAGTGCGTTTTGTTTATTCAAAACATCGTCGTCGGTTGCCGGTATTGTATGAACCGTCTCTCCGTAGCTGTTCAGCCTCGAACTTATAGCGATGTCGCAGTTCTTACACGCGCCCCGATCCTTATGCTTGCGCTCCACCGTCTTGCTCACTACGACCGTGGCGCTATGGGCAGTATTGGATTCCAGGTCAACGACAATGATATTGAGTAGGCGCTTGTCGTCGTCGTCGTAAACCGTGATCACCTGCTCGTCCATATTGGTCATGCAGCGCATGGCTTCCTCCGCGAAGCGAATAGAGAACCCCTCGACGCCATCGCCGACCGGCTTCTTATACCACGCCGCGCCTTGCCGCTGAGTCTGACCCGGGACTGCGTACCCTTCGGCAAACCCCGGACGCTCGCACGCGTCTAACAGTCTCCGGCGAACGTCGCTCCAATCCCGCGGGCGCCGGATGGCCATCACGAAGCGCGCCTCCACCATCGCGCGCGCCTGTGCGGCTAAAACCGCCCCTGCGGTTTCGCCCGTTGTCTCGATCTCTTCGGAGCCAAAACCCCGACGCTCAATTGTTCCACCGCCGCCCGATCGGGCTAGCGCCCTGCTTTGATCTTCAGCCATTATTAGTCCTTTCAGTGACCCAAATATTTCTGATACTTCGAAAGCGTCAGGCATCGCTCGCAAACACACTTGCTCACGCCATCGACGCAAACACTCGTTAGAACCTGATCAATAGTCGCCGCGTCCTGGCACTCGACACATGCCCCTCTCGGGACTTTTGGCTCAGGCGCCGTGTTCATTGGAAAACCCATTGTTTTATTAGTCCTTTCCAAGTTTGTCAATCTTCGCCATCAGCGCCCCAACGTCCGGCGCGTCATCCTCAAAGAGCCAATTCATAAACGCGCGCCCGCACGGTCGACAAATCCATGAACCGAGAAATCTTCGGCAAATCCGCATTTGGGCGCATTCCATGCAGCGAGCGTACTTTTCCATCATCGGGGAGCCTTCACACGCGGCTTTTTATATCTAAGTGTTCGATGTTTGCCCTGACGGACCACTTTATCGAACAGCCCCTCAAGCCTCGCGGTAAGCGGCTCTGTTAGCTTCGCATCAGCCGGCAAAACGTAAACGGCGCGCGCGAGTTCCATTAGCTCGACTTGAAGCGCGTCCAGATCCGCATGCCGCGCCCCGTTCTGCTCGAAATAGGTCAACAGCGCCCCATCTTCAAGCCTCCCAGCCTCAGCGTCCCCGAGCGCGCTTAGAATGATCCGCCGGTAATGCTCAACGTCGGACTCAAGATGCGAAATCCGCTCTTTAGTTTTGGCCATATTCGCCCACGCCTCGGAAATTTCCGGTTTCAGAGAAACTATCTCTCCCTGAATCCTTCGGCGTCGCTGAAGCGTTTCAACGTGCGCGACTTCGGAGAAATCCGCCGGCGGCGGAAGATCCTTGATAACGTATTCCCAGAATCTTTCGCCGGTTTGCCGCATTTCCAATATCAGATCGTCGGCGCGGGCCGCCCGGTAAACCTCAGACTGGAACATTTTCTTGTAAGCGGGAAAGTAGACCGGAATCCAGGCGATTTCACAGCCAGCGTGCATCATCTCCCAATTAGCCTGACAGATGACGTTTAGAGGAACGTCGTCAATAGAGTCGCCCCACCGCTCTTTTTGGATAGTTGACTTCGCTTCAACGACAGCCTCAATTTGCGGGACCATTGTCAGGTTAAGGAGAACGATTCCACACCCGTCTTTTAAGATGGGCTGTCCCGCCAAAACTGCTCCATCAAGATTCACGCAGAAGATACCGTTGCTGTCAAATAACGTGGGTATGCCCGTCATAATCGGCTTTCCAATTTTGCGCGAGCACATCCGCATAATCGCGTCCTCAAGATCGTGCCCCGTTTCCGCGGGCTCAGAAGTCTTACCCTCTTCGAGCCGCCCGGTCTTGTCGAGCCAGACATCGGAGGCGTTTTTGTACGGGTCGGCCCCAACGATAGCGGCGATGTCGGATCCCCCGATGTACCGCTTTCGGGCTTCTTTCTGTTCAGGAGTTAATGGAGGCATTTGATTCCTTCAAAAAAACAGGGGCGACCGGCATTGATTCTTCCGTGTGTTTTCCAGGTCCGATCGCCCCCGGAAGTCCATAAATGAAACTACTTTACTAGAAGCAAACAAAGTTGACGGGTACATCTTTCGGTCCCGCCTTCCGTTTCCCCGGCCTTTGGGCTGAGGGAAAGTCAACGAATTCTTGCGATTCGGCCCCGGCTTGTCCACTTGAACGGTATCGGAGCTAAACGTTTAGGATTACGCAATATGATTTCAAAGTCCGCGCCGGTTTCCGTCATGGGATACTTGCGGCACTCGTATACCTCGACGGTTCCTACGATATGGCCTGGATGCCCCGCCCCTGCCTCAACCTTAACGGCGCGGTCGGCGGCCCATTCCGTCCCGTCTGGATCGCCATTGCCTTTTGTGTCGTATAGGTAAACCGTGCCCCGGTATCTCCAGGGGAAGGCAATAGTCTTGAACGTGCGCACGCGCCGCAGGATCAAATCGTTCCAAGGCCGCGTATTAGCAACCACGGGATAGTCTGGATTTAGCTCGCTCATTCTTCAACCTCGATTCCGTGTTCTCGGAGAAAATCGGTCAAATCGTCCATAAGATCCTGCTTGTCGTAGTGACCGCGCCCGGAGACGTTATCCCCGAAAGCGTCCTTGATCCGGTAGCAAAATGCCTCAAGGTCGGCTTTAGTTAATCTTGGCATTCGAAACCTCGAATTCAATTATCGCCATTGGCACAATGCACCAAAGTATTTTAGGACTGTGAACGTATGGCGATGTCACCAGCGCTTGGGCCGCAGCATCATCGTAGCAGACCGAGTAGGCCGTCTTGCCCCAATCGTTCGTATACTCGAAAACCGCAAAGCATTGCGGATCGCCTGGGTACACGCCGTCTCCGGCTATGATTTCATCAGCGATTTTCTTGCTAATTGTCGCCATGTTCTACCTCGAAATGCTTGATCTTCAGTTCGTCGCCCCTTTTGGTCGCCAGTTCCGTGATTCCGATGACGTCATGTTTCTCAAGCTCTTTGGCGACCTCAATCTTCGATTCTTCTTCCAGGGCGACCCAAAATTCCTCGGGGAAGGCCGCCAATCTCGCCGGATTCTTCTGAATCCAGATCGGCATAGCACAGCGCGTTCTTTCCCCGGCGCTCAGTCTGTGAAATGGCTCAAGCTCGCCATCGGGGTGAACAAACTGAAGAACTCCGTCTTCGACGGTAAGTGAGGGAATCCCCGCTTTTGACAGCAACCCTCCGAGTTGTCGAGGCACCGCCTTTGCCAATGCTTCGTATTTATCGGCTAGGGCGATAAGGGAGTCCCGCAGCTTTCGAGATTCTTCCGCCTGCTCGCACTTCTTGCGGTATTCTTCGGACTCGCGTGCGGCCTCAAGGGTTTCGCGAGCGAGTTTGACCGCAAGATCCGCTTTCTGGACGTCGGCCTCCGTTGCGCCAGTGATTTCGGTATCAAGGATAGCCTTTTTACGATCCCACTTGTCAGCTTGGCCTACAGCGTCCGCAGACGCTTGGCATGCGTAGTTTAGACTTACCTCAAGAGCATCACATTCGCCCTGAGCAACCAGTAAGTCCCGCTCAAGTAGTGCAACCTTATCGCGAGCGCTCTTCAGTTGTTCCTGTAGGGCAAGCCAAGTGTTCCGCTTGCTGTCAATATCCGGCCGCTCGCCTAACGTTTCCTGAATAATCAACCGTTCCTCTTCGCGTTCCTTCCGCTGGCCGGCCGACCCCATAGCCTCCCGCTTGTCCCCGACCGCGCTGTCATAGGCTTTCTGAGCTTCCAAGAACGGGACGTCGACCAAGTTCTCGGGTTTAATCGGAGTCGCCTGTTGACGGCGCCCTTCGGCCTGTTCCGCCGATGATATGAGTTCACGCTTCTTTTTGTGGAGGTCGCGGCTGATCATACCGGCGGCCTCGACCGGGTCGACCTGCCCGAAGTCATCAAGCCCGACCAGATCGTCCAAGAAATCAAGCGCCCGTTCGTCGCCCTGAACCAGCTCGGAGATTAGCTCTCGGTCGGTTTTCAGATTTAGGATGGACACTAGTGCCCGAATCCGCGCAGCCTCAGCCGCCTTCTTGTCCTTTAGGCCAGGGTCAATCACTGTCGCCAGGGGACTCACGCTTGCGAGCGAGACTTCCGTAGACTGCCCGGTCTTCGACTTCGAGCGCGTGACTTCCAAGACGACTACATCGTCAATTAGAAGCTTTCCCTTTTGGCTTCCGTCCCGCGGCTCAATAGGAATATCAACGCCGCCGGCCCGCGTGATCGCATTCAGGAAGATGGATTTCCCTGATCCGTTGGCGGCCGTCAGGAGATTCATTCCCGGCGAGACCTCGCAAACAAAATCATGGATAGGTCCAAGATTCTGAGCCTCAAGCTTTTTGGTTGGTTTCTTTTTCGCGCTCATCTTTAATCCCCCAGCCCCGAATTTTCGCCACCGTTTCAGCGTAATCCAAAAACGCCATAACCTCGCGCCTGGTTTTCTTGCCCGCCCAATACTCGCGGGCTTCAGCCATCGACTTTGAGCGACAGCCTACCTGAACCATTAAGACCCCCTCTTTGAGCCACGCGAAGGCTTGCCAGCCATCGGGCCAGCCGCCGCCTATAATGGAGTCGGCCCCTCCGAGGTCGGCCCCTCTGAGGTTGGCCCCTCTGAGGTTGGCCCCTCTGAGGTTGGCCCCTCTGAGGTAGGTCCCTCCGAGGTCGGCCCCTCTGAGGTTGGCCCCTCCGAGGTCGGCCCCTTCGAGGTAGGCCCCTCTGAGGTCGGCCCCTCCGAGGTCGGCCCCTCTGAGGTCGGCCCCTCCGAGGTTGGCCCCTCTGAGGTTGGCCCCTTCCTTAGCGCGGGCTTCCAGCGAATCTGTCAGTGATTCCGCTTGATCTTCGCGGATCAAATCGCCCGTGCGCCAATTCTTAATTTGAATCTTCATCTCTTACCCCTCAAATATCGAATCAACATCAATTTCCACGCACCCCTCATAATCAGCGAGCGCCTTCCTTACTGCTTGCTCGACGTCAAGCTTCGCCTGAAGCGCGAGCTTTGATTTTTGCTCTGAGTCGATTTTGACGCTGGGGTTGAAATTGATCGCGGCCCCGACCGCTATGGCTATTGCTTGCATGGTTCTTATCCTTCCTTTCTCCACGGCGGCGGCTCTTCCATCTTCGGCCTTGGTTTCCTTGGTCCCTCGCCGCTCAATTGAAACAGCGCCGTTTGCTCCTCGACGGAATTTGCGACATCGACATCAAGTTCGCACGCTTCAATAACTACGCGCTCCTCACTATCGTATCGGCGCTTGATATGGAGGTCGGCGAAGCGCGAATCATCCGACACCCAGCCCCCTATCTTCATGGCGTCGAAACAGGCGCGTGCTATCTTGTCCTGATCCTTGCCGACCTTTGGGTATTTCGGGGCGGTCGGCTTTAGCTCTCCGTTTGTCCTGAAATGCGCAGCGGGCCTTTTAACGTACACCGTTATTCTGGCGAACATGGCCTCATCGAGTGGGGCATCCGGCCTGACCTCGCGCATTTCAGCAACGGCTTGAGAGCGCCAGGGCTTGAGGTTTTTGTTGTCATCAAGCATCACGGGGAATTTATAAGGCCGCCCCGTTTTCTTGCTGATGCCTTCCTTTAGGAAGGTTGTTTTTGAGCCCTGAGTAGCGGCTGGGCCGTAAATGACAACCATGCCGCGCCAGGGAACGAGGGGAGAATCGGCGCTCATATTCTCGGCACGCCCCTTTCCATCTCACGGTGATACCAAAAAACGCTGGCGCCTGCGAATACGCCCATTTCAGGCGAAACCCCAACGCTCGTAACGATAAGCGGCCCCGCAAACTGCCAGCCCTGCTTTCTCAGTCTTTGGACTTCGGCCATAAAGTCGGCCATGTCGTTGCGCTCTACGACCTGGTATTCGTATTTATCAAACCCAAATAGCGCTTTCTCCCCGGCGAATTGCGGCGGGGGCACAAGCGGAAGCGGCCCGATTTTCTTCTCGTCGCCAAAGTTGACCAACGCCAGCAAGAGCGCTTTGACCTCGGCGGCCTCCAGCGTAAATGTTCTGGTTATGGTAGGCACCCACCTGATCAACGACAAGGCGCCATCCGCGTCCACTCTCGCGACCACTCTCTCTGACAGTTTGATTTCACCCATCTGATTTCTCCTTCGCGTCCAGGACGTAGACCCTCTCACGCCTGATGCCCAAAACCTGAAGCAGTCGACCTCTGACCGGCCATCCGTTCAAAGCCTCAGAGATCCGGCTCTCATGTATCCGATGTTTCTTGGCGAAGTCCGCCCGAGTCCCAACGCGCGAGATTTCCACGAGCAGGATTTTTTTGACATCCTCTTGTGTTAGAATCGTCATCGCAAGCCCAATATACACCCTTCCACAAAAACTGTAAATTCCCTGAACGGGTACTATCCCCTTTTTATTTTCCGTGTTATAGTTCCGCCCATCCTAAGCGCGGGCTCTCCCTCGGGGGTTCGGCAAATTATCCCTGAAGCGGCCCGCGCCGGATTTCCTACCAACAACCTGAGAAGCTAACTGAGGCCAAGAAAAGCCCGGGACGTGACGCCCGGGCTTCTGTTTTTTGATTGAAAACGGGAACCTTTTACTTCGCCGACGCGGGATGCCCCCAAATTGGGCGCTGAGCAAACGCTCTGATGACAGCCATATCCGCCGACGCCGTATTTGATGAAAGCCTGGCCCTGACGGCCGTCGAAGCCGTGCCGACTGCGTTTGAGAGCCAATTAAGCGCGACATTGACAATTCCGAGCCCGGCAAGAATGCCGGCCAAGATCGGCCCCGGAACCAGTCCGGGCGGCAACGCCGCGAGAACAGAATCGGCAATCGGGATCAATTGCGCCAGGAAATGAGCCGTGTTTCCCGTCGCACTCTTGGCGGCGGCTAGAAGCTGATTCGCGGCGTTGATGCCGAGGTTAATATCGGCGAGAACTTGAGCCGAAAGATTCGGGTCAAGCTGCTTAACGAATGGAATTGTCTGTTGAAATCCGCTGATCACGGATTCGATTGTTGATATGACCGTCTGGTTTGGAGTACAGGATTCTTCCGGCAAACCTACGACCGATGCGGCTACGCCTAAACCGACGATCCGCATAAAATGACGGCGATCTTGCATAAAATTCAAACCTCCTTGGGGTTAATTTGAAGGCGCGGCTAGGCCCTTGCCGAGCGCGGCGGCGATAGCACCGACAATGATAAGGACCGTCCCGACCGTCGCCGGCAACAGGTTGAGAACGCTTGGAACGCTGAGCGCGCCAACAATGGCGGCGATCAGACCGATAATAGACAGAAGCTTTGAGTTGTGCATTTTTGAAACCCTCGCGGGAAATGGTGGGAATTTACGAACACGCGGGCAGTTTACGCCGGTCTTTCAAGGGAATCAAGCAGATCCCAAGTGACTTCATTCGCTGGCGTCAATGCTCCGATGTCTTGAAACAGCTCGGAACGATAAGGCCAGGGATCAATATCCGCGATCCATCGGAACCAAAGAGCAACCTTTATGCTCCGCTCGATATGTTCCTTCCATGCGTAGAAGTTTGGTTTCTCACGCCAGAACATAGGCGTGTCCACATTTGGAATCTGGCCGAATGTATTGCGAAAGTGATGGATAATCAGATCAGCGAGTTTATCACAGATCGTTGAAATCTCAGGCGCGATCCCATCGGCAATCATTGAATGCGTAATAACGCAAAGAACACCATTTGTTTTAAACGGAAGCGCGCGAGAATATGTCGGCATGTCTTTCGTCGGCTCATGGATATAAACAACCGGCCCGTCGCAGTCTTGATGATCAGGAAAGACATGCTCGAATTCATCAACAATCCGCTGCGCTGCTTCGTGCTGAATCTCACCGCCAGTACAGCGCTCATGGTACTGTGCCAGATTGTCAAGCGCCGTGAGCGCGTCTTCGGAAAAAGGTGTCCGTTCAAGAAAGTCTTTAATTGCCTGGTAATAGGCGAGGTCCGGATCACGCGCATTTTTCATGCAGCCACTTTACTTCAAAAGCGTGGGCGGGGGCAATACCTGAATGGGGAATTGCGGGGGATGCTATGCTGTTTTTATGAGCAAAGAAATGGAAGCCTGCGAAGCTTTCAACGCCGTTGCCGAGATGGTCCTGGCCCTCGGGGAGTTCCCTTTGGCCGAAAAACATGAAGGGTGTTTTCTTCACAGGGTTGACGAGCGATGGGTTTTCGCCATCAACGGGCACCGCGAAGCGAAGAAATGTCGGTATGTGACCGGGCCGATGAGCGGCGAAAGCGAGCCAGAGGTCGAGATCATGCCGTTCAATTGCTTTGTCTGGTACAACGGCTGGCCGGCTGGTTATTTCGATCCGTCTGGCGGGATCATAGCAGGCGGCGAGGCGGCAAACGAAGCGGCCTTTATTGAGGCGGTCAAGGCCGCCACGGAAAAGGTCAAATCGCAGACCGCGCAAACCTCGAAGCAATCCGATCAACCTGGCGATTGATCACGTTCTCATTCAAGTAGCGTTGCAGAATCTCGCCCTTTCGCTTGGCCTGGGCGGCGCGAGTCTCGGGGCTCATCTTCTGAATGTCTTTCTGTTTGGTGCTGAAGGTTCGGAAAATTCCGTTCAATTGCCTTTTCGCCTCGGCCAAGGTTTCTTTGTCGACCTTGCCCAATTTAGCCTTGAGCTTTGTTTCCGCCTCAGTCAAAGCGGCCGACCGTTCTAACGCCAAGTCTCTTTCTTCCGGCAAGGCTTCGACTTTAGCCTCAGCGTCTTTTCTAGCTTCTTTGATGCCGAATTCGAGCAGTTTCTTTTTCCCGGACTTGTCCGCTTGTCTGTATTCGTCGCTTTCGATTATTTCTGGGAGCGTTCGGGCAATCTGTTTCGTGTGCCGATCCGCGCGGGCTTTGTAATCTTCTGGCGATTCTCCTTCCTCGCGCTTCGGCGCCGTGATCTTCTGGTTTACAGCGTCAAGCTCCTTGCCCACTTTATCGGGCATTCCCCGAACGATTGGGACGTTCGTTCTGAGGCCCGGCGTAACAGCCTCAAATTCCTCGGCTACTCCCTTTGGCCGCCTAATGACTTTTGGGCGTTCAAGCTGCAACATCCTGGCGACAACATGCCCCAGCCCAGCTTTTTCCTCGGGGTCGGTCGCTCGGGCAAGCCTTTGAATGTCTGGCGGCAACACTGCGCTTCTGACGGGCGCCGTGATGAATTTGCCGACGCCGCCGGGCTGTTCGGATTCCCTGATAGCCCGAACCGGCTCACCGAGAAATGGGATTTCCTCAAATAGCGCCAACGACGATTGAACCAAAGCGTCCGTATACGACGCCTCTTTGTTGCCTTTCCGTTTAGCATCAAGGATTCGATAAACCGTCGCGTAGAACTGCAGGGCGTTGACGGCCGGGTTATGGACCATCCAGCCCGGCAGGTCCATCCCAAAGAATCGCACGCCTCCGACCTGGACATCCTCGGATCCCCGCTTTTTCTCGCCGGCCACATAATACCCGCCAAACTCTAGGCCCCTAAAACCGACATACAACAGCAGCCCCAGGAAGCCTAAGAATGTCGCCATCATTGCGCCGCGGTTAATATTGCGTGCGATGTAATCGGCATCTTCTGGCGTCAGGCGATCAGCGAAGCCGCCCGTTCCGCCTGGCGGGATTCCTCCCCCTCCGGACCCTTTCCCGGCGCCCCCGCCGGCGAGAGCCATTCTGATAAACGCCTTTCCCGGCCCAAACAGATATTCAGTCGTTTCAAAGGTGAAGTTGGTCCCAACTTTTACGATCGGAAGAAACGAGCGAATGATCGCCGAGGCGAGTTGTCCGCGCTTCCCATTCTTTTCGGATTCCACCAATCTAAGCAGCGTTCGATACAACGTATTGAGCTGATTGTCATTCATCAAAATGGCGCGGTTGGCATAGACATAGGCCATCATTCCTAGCCCGATTTGAAACTCCGGCTCTTCGATTTCCTGTAGCGCGGCTTCCGGCGACATTCCCTGAGCGATCCTTGCCCGATACTCGAAATCTTTCAGGCGAATAAAAGCCCTTTGGAACTCGGCTATCTTCGGCTGCGTCTTGAGCGCCGAATGCACGCGGCCCCAGAACTCTATAAAGTCCGGGTCAAGCGCGACCTTCTTTCCACCGTAAACAAGATCAATCTTCGTCTGGCCCGTGCGCCTGGCGTTTAACATTTCCTGCCAGACCGAGCTTTCGGGGCCAACCGTGATGTGATTGAAGATCGTTTTGAGCGACGCAAGCTCGGCCTCAAGATTCAGGCCGCCCGAGTAATACGGGCTCTTGGCGTAGATTCCGCGAAGTCCGGGAACCTTTGAGAGCCCGGCCGAATAGAGCATTTCAATTGGGGTCGAGATGTTCTTAAATCCAGCATAGGCGCTCAGCTTCAATAGCACGAGCGCACTTGACAAATCGGACCAGCGAATCCAGCGCGGAATATAATACGTCGCCTTGCCGATGAACCCTTGCTTCGATTCAGCCTTTTTATGCTCATCGGCCATCTTCTCAAGGATTGCCCTTTGGCCTTCACGTTCCCCGCGAAGCCGCAGAGCCTCGCGGTCCAATTTCATGGGCCCGCGTTTCTTTTTGGAGAAATCTTTCTCAGCGATCTTCTTTTTGATCTTGGCGGTTTCGGTAGCCAGGCGTTTCTTATAGGCCTGCAGAGCTGTCCGCCATTGCTCTTCGGGCGATTTCTTGGTTTTTTCGATCTTGACGGCGTTTTGGACCATCGCCGCTTTGACGGCTTTGCGGAGGTCAAGAACTCGTTGGCTGGGCTTGTCCTGTTGGTAGCCTGATCGTTTCGGGGACTCGCCAGCCTCGGCGTCTTCAAGGGCATTGATCAATCTTTGCTGGCGGCCTACTTCCCGGAGCCTGACGGCCAATTCTTCCATGTTCGGCTGGCGGGCGCGTCCGTAACCCGACCATATATCCGCAATTTCTCTTTCAGTGATCGACGGAGCGAAGGGCTCAAGGTCTTTTTTGATGGCGGCAGTGACTTCCTCGGCGGTGTTTAGGCCCTGGCCGACCCAAGAGGTTGACAGTGCTTTGATAATTCGGATCAGGTCCGGATTCTCGGCCGTCATTTCCTCTTCAGCGAGATCGAACATGATCCGGGGGTCTTCTGTTCCAAAGCTACCTACGTTGGCCGTTGCTGATTTAATTTGGGTAGGCACAAACGCGACCCATGTGTCTCCTGCGTATTCGTCCCCGGATAGCGATTCTCCGAGCCGTGGATCGCGTAGTATCTTTATGCCGTCGTAGCCTCGACCTTTGGCGGATTCGGCGAAGCCCTCAAAGCTTTCTGTTCCTGTAACGTATTGAGCTATAAAATCACTCGCGCTGATTTCTATCGGATTTTTGATTGATAGAAAAGCCGGAATGATCTTTGAGCCTTCTCGGTAAACCAGCTTCGGCGGCCAAGACTGAGGATTTACTTCGTGCCCCGAAAAAGCGGCAGCAACCCCCGGGTCGTTAGAAAAGAAGAAGCCAGCCCGAGCCGTAGGATGTCCAGATGATCGCTGCTTAAACCAAGCTTCAAAGCGGTCAAAATCCTCCTTTGTTCCATGATAAACAACCAGCGGCTCTCCGTCCTCATCGACAACCTTCGAATCTCCAAACCATCGTTTGAATTCCGGGCTATCCGTCTGGCGCTCAGGTTCGGCCAGCTCAAACATGCCCTGAGTCGGCGGCGCTTTCTTCGACAGTCGCGCTAGTTCCGCTATCAGCGAATCATGAACAGCTTTGAACTTTTCCTTCGTTCCCCTTGCCGGCCCTATGCGTGTTTCTCTTTTGAGATCATTCGCTTTCCCCTGAGCCCTCAGCCGGACATTCTCTTTTTCCAGAGCCGCCAGTCTATCTTGCAGGGCCTTGTCCGCTTTATTCTCGACATAAACAACCCTCTCAACTTCAGCCCGTTCGTCTTTCGTGAGAGGCGAACCCTTAGCGACCGTCATCCGATTGACGACGGCAACCAGGTTATAATCCTCGCCGACGACCATTTTCATGGCGTTCAAGCCGGCTGAGTTCTCGCGCGAGCCCCTTCGGAGCGCTTCGTCGTTCCTAGCGTAATCGGCCTCTATTTGATTCAGATTGATTCGAAAGTTCTTGGCGGCTTCCGTGTCCCCGCGGTTGATGGCCTCGGCGAGCTGATCGGTTGTTTTCTGATGCGCCTCCACGATGCGAGCCCGATCATAGCCAAGAGCGCCAATCTCTGACGGTGTTATTTGCCTTGGGGTTCTGGAAACGTCCAGCGCCAATGCGCGCGGATCGACGCGGCCGGATTCAACCGCTTGGCGGCCGTGCGCGTAAGACGGTCCTAGCGTCTTGTACATTTGCTGCTGGACGGGACTTAGGCCTCGGGCTTCCCTTGAAGCCTCAACATCTTTCTTTTTGACGCCCACCGTGCGGGGCTCACGGGCAGGCTCAGTTTCGAACAGCTTCTCTTTCGGCGCCGGGCCAGCGGCGGCGGCCTGAAGGGAATCAATGTGGTCAAGGACGCGCGTTATGTCGGCGGCCTCTCCTTTGTTTTCATTCCAGAGGTAATAGAGCCGATTGTAGGCGTCTTTCTGGCCCTTGTTGAGCCCACGAAGGTATTCCGATCGATCAAGCACGTCGATTTCTTCGAGAGGTTTCCCGCCAAGCCGCATTATCAGGCCGTTGAATTCCTGGCGGCGCTCTTCGGATTTGAGGGGCGGACAAATCATGCCGCAATGGTATCAAAGGCGAGGTTTACTCACAAAGCCCATAAGCGCTTTCGCACGCTGGACGTTCTTCGAGAATTTTGAACATATTGTACTGGCTGCCCCCTCTGTCCGTTTTCGCCCACTCTACGACTTCATCGACCCAATTGATTTCGAGTCCCGGTACTATCGGGGCAAAGAATGTGCGGCCGACCTCTCTTTCCCAGCCCCGAACCTTATCGATCATAGCGGGAAATCTTTGTGCCCATGCCAGAATATCGCTCTTTTTTGCGTTTATACACGGCGCACAGCCTACACGGCCGAATCCAAAAGTATAGAGCGGGTTAATTTGCTGGCCATGACTTTGGATGTAATCGAAGCACATTTTTTTTGTCCAATCAAAGACCGGCTGATTAACCATGCAGTTGAAAAATTCATCATAGCAACGGCCAACCGTCTTTTCTCGCGCGGGGCTTTCATCGCGTCGGACCCCGGCGTACCTCTCATAATGCCTAGCGCAAGGCAGATCCGATGAGTGCCCCAGATTTTCAAATAGCCATCGGCGGATCGGAAGTAGCTTCAGCTTCTCAGTGCAAAACTGCGCCTTACGGCTCGGGAATCTTCCTTTGATCTTAGCCATTAGGTCGAAAGTAAGCTCGGCCCTTGGCTCGAAACCGTGCTTTTCAGCTTGGTCCCGACCTATCCACATATCCCGGATTTCGGCCTTGACCACGATAACGGAGTGAACGCTTCGCGAGAACCATTCAATGTGCTCAGTTGTTAGAGGGTGTTCGTTTCCGCCGGCCGGAGAGTTGAGGATAATGATGTCTTCTTTGGGAAAACGATTCAAAACCCAGAGTGCGGCGGCTTGAGAATCAACGCCTCCGCTAAAACCAACAATATGTTTCATGGTTGAAAAGTATAGACGCTTTCGGCTCCGCTGGGAATTCCCCGTTCAGGTCATAGCTTAATTCCAAACCCTTCCAACTTCTCAATCTCCTGATTCGCTTCATCCAGGCTCTCCGGGAAAACCTCAATATAGTATCCTTCAACCTGCTCGGCCTTTTCGGTGACGTTCTTGATCGCCTCCTCCATCGTATTCCCGACGTCAACGACCGCGCCAATCTCCGGAAGCCCTACGGCCTGGGGCGCACAAAAATATGTGTTGTCAATGACGACGCAATTCCTGAGCTTGACGTGATCCCTGATTTCGGGCGGGAAGTGAACCGCCACCCAATTTTTGTCAGCAAACGATGAATGTATCAGCAACTCGGCGCCCCATTTGCCTTTCGGGGTCGGATCGACTATCTTCCCATCGGCCCCTTCCCAAATTATTTCGGCAAGGTTCGTGTATTCGAGTTGAGCCAATTCTGACGGCGGGCTTCCGAATCGCGCCAGCGGATCAATGATGTAGGCCCTGCCGTTCTTCGTGATCCGCATTTCCAGGCCGAAGAAATTCTTATACCCGTAATTCTTCAGGATCGGCGCAATCAGGGCATTTGTTTCCCTGATCTGGTTCGGCATCTGTTCGTACTTCTGGAAGATTCCAATATAGCCCTTGTCTTTAATTTCCAGGCCGCAAAGTCCTTGAGTCGGATACTGCCCATCGATCGTGTAGGCGTCGAAGCAAATCTCACAGGCGTCGTTAATCGCATCCTCGACAATGAACTCGTAGAATTTCTTCTTCGCTCCGATGTCGTGTTCGAGCGCGTCGAGCCGAGGTTCTATGATCTTGTAATTCGGGCTGTGGAAGCTCTCAAAATCGCCGCGGGTGCGCGACGTCTTTATCCATTGATCATCATGAACCTTCAAATAGGATCGAAGATTGCCCATTCCCTTAACGACCTTATAGGGACCGATGTCCATTCCAAGCGATTTCAGAAACTTCTTAGCGTGATCGCGGTCAAGTTCGAGATCCTCACCCATGAACGATCCGAAAACCCGATGCCCAAGATCCCGCAAGTGAACTTGCAAATCGCCGTCGTAGGTGTCGGGAAACACCCAGAGGTCGACTTCCTTTTCAACCCGCCAAATGTCGTTTATCCGTGTGACGCCTTCGAGACCATGCCCAATTAGTTCGGCGTTGCTCCGGGCGAAGGCTGGATCTGAGCGAGGGGTAACATAATAGACTCGGCCGAAGTCCTTGGCGAGTAAAGGGGCAAGCTCGCAAAAGAGCCCGTTGTCGTAGATTAAGCAACACTTTGAAGGGTAGCGCTTTTTCGCGTCCAGCATGCGCCTATCTTACTACCCTGAACGGGGGATTGACAATATTAGGGCTAGTGATAGGATGGGCCGTATGAAAATGGGATCTGGGAGAGAATCGCATGCTAATAATAATTCTAATGCAAATCGTGACATGGAAAGCGCTGCTTATCGCGCTTGGAATCGGAGTTGCGGGAACCCTTTGCTTGTTAAAAGCGATCTATGGCCATTGGCTCGGGCCGACAGACGGGTTTTGGTAAAGGGAGGGCGCCTAATCCGGCTTCTGTTGCTTGAACGTTCGAATCGATTCTTCTCTTGTTTTCGGTTCGCCTTTGATAAAGTGCGAATTGGATTTCGGCTTTTCAACGATGAGTGCGCCAATCGCCTCTTCGTATTCTTTCCACGAGATCCCCATCTGAGCGGAGAGGGTCATTTCAATCGCTTTGGCCGTTAGGTGTGCGTCACGGTAGGGCGCATCGGGTTCCTCTCCGGGCTCGCCGTTGCCTTTGTATTCAAGATCGAAGGCGTTGATTGTCTCATCGGAGACGCCGGCATTCCGCGCGAGTAATCTTTCAACCATCGCGTGAATCAAGAGCATTTGGTTATAGACGGGATTTCCGGTGTCCGTGATTATGAATTCCAGCCGATCCCCGACCTGACGCCAGTCGTCCAATGTCTCATAGGCTTGGGCGTCTTGCTCGACAAAGGAAACCTTAATGTGCTTGACGCCTGGGTCGATAATTCGGCCAGTTCCTTTGCAGGCGAGGCATTCAAATTCGGAAGGATGCCGACCTGAGCCCTTGCAGTTGTAGCAGAGTGCGGTTAGCGTATTGGTCACGGAAGGATACTAAACCGGCCGCCGTGTTCTATGCAATTCGCGGCGACCTTTGCGCCCTCGAAAGCCTGGCGAGCGATTTCGTCATCAATCTGTTTTAAGAGCGTTTGGCGCTCTGAATCACTCATATTATCAACACGCTTTGTCAACGCGGGGAGCTTGGCGAGGCTAAACATTCCTGGCGTCTCGACCTCTTCGGGCTTGCCTCCGAACGCCTGAATAAACGCATCAGTCGGCGTTACGGCTTGCGCGAACAGTCCGCCCGGTTCTCGCGCCTCTGCGTATGTTCTGAAAGCCTTCGCCGTTTTGATCGGCCCCATCTGCAAAGCGTTTCCAAGTTGAATCTCCCTTGCGGTAAACGGCTTTTCAACGAACAGTGAGCCCTCTTTTTTGGTGTAGCCTTCCAAGTCTTTGCCGACGCCGGCGGCTTTCGCGTCCGTGATCAAATCGATTGCGTTTCTAATCTCTTCGGTCAAATCCCATTCCGGGTCGGCCTGTAGCTTAATTAGGCTCGGCGCTGCGCGCTCAATATTCTGGCGGACATAGGATGGCGTGCGCCCCATCTGGTCCAGATCCCGGAAGATGCGCCCAAGCAACAGGCGTTCAATTCTTTGCCTCGCTTCGGGCAGAATTCCGCCGGCTTTCAATAGTGCGTTTCGTTCCTGGGGCTGGAAGACTCCGGATTGAATAAGATGCTCGACAATCGCCGGTCCCTTTGCTTCCAGTACCTTTGAGAGCGTAGCCTCCGGGCCGCCAGATTCGATTTGCCCGGCGAGATAATTAACCGTCGCGTCTTTCATCTGACCGGCCTCGGCGACAGCCCGCTCTTGAGGGGTCAGGGCGCGAGTTCCGGAAACATTCAACTCGGTAATCGCCTGATGCGGCACCAGGTTTTCATCTGTGACCTCGCGCACAAGAATAGGCTGTTTCATTTTGACGATTTCGGGGAGCGCGATTCCGTAGATGGGCGCCTGCTTGTAGAGTTCGGCCTTGTACGGTTGGCCTGCGCCCTCCGCGCGATAGAAGCGCCCGAGCATCATACTCCGCGAATTGCCCCCGAGGACATTCCCGTTCATATCAATGATCGGCGGACCATTTTCGGCCGTGTCGGAATTGTTGATCAACCGCTTGGGCAAAAACTTGTCCGGCGAGGATTGCGTCATAACCTCTTGCTGATAAAACTTCTCGCGGTCGTAGTGCCGATCATTCACCCATTGATAGGCCGGGTTCGGCTGAAATGTGAGGGGATCGTGAGAAGGGAAGACGTCGGCTAGCTCCCGAATGGCGTACCTTGCGTTGATCGTTTTATTCGTGCCAGGGATGACGATCTGCGTAGCCTCGCCGATGCTCCGCGGGCCGCCTGGCTCACGAGTTTCAGAAAGTTTTGGCTTGAGGGTGGTTTCGGTAGGTTCGGCTTCGGGGGCTTCGGTAATTTTTTCGGGTTTTCCACTTGGTTCCTCCTTCGGTTCCGGCGCTGTCATCTCGCCTACGATCATAGGCAGCGCGTCTTTAATCTTCCCGTGACCTTCTGGTCCTAGCAGGCTTTCAACCTCTTTTTCAATTTCGGCGGGGTCGGCCACGTCTTCATCAATCAGCGTTTGAACCAGATCCTTTAGGGCGTCGAGTTGCTGCGCGCTAAGCGGCGCGAGGCTTTCTGCTTCTTGAGAAACTCCCTGAGCCCCTCTTTCCCGCCCTTTTGCCACTGTTCGAAGGCCTGGACGACCGGCGACCGCTCTTCCTTTTTCTGGAGCTCTGTCTTGTTCAAGTTTTGCTTTGACTTCATCTTTGACCTCTTTCAACTTGCCGTCTAAATGGTGGAATCGATTCAATGCGTCAGGCGCAAAGGCCCGCCCTATCATATTGAAATACCCATCCATAAAGTCGAGTGCGTCATCTTCCGACATTCCAAGTTCTTGTTCTTGTCCCGCCGCAATGTGCGCCGCTGCTTCGTGAACAACGAGCCTGGGGTCGGACAGCCAAGCGTAGCCCCTCTTCTTGACGGCTTTCGCGACCTTTTGATAACTCGGGATCTCTAAAGCGGCCCCGACCGGGATCTCTTTTCCGTAGTATCTTCTGACCGCGTAGTCGGCGACGTGTGTTAATTCGTGCTTGTAGGTGGTCGGGTGTGGGCGCCCGACAGCAAATTCAAATTTAGAACTTGCCCCTTCATAGAGAGCGCGGGCCAGGGCATGATAATTCTCGGCTTCCTCTCCCGTAGAGCGCCGGGCTTTGGCGGTTGCTTTTGCGGCGTACTGATAGGCGGCCGGGCTGTCCATCGTGACTCCGGTTATATTGTGGCCGGCCAATTCGCTGAGCATTCCAAGGCCCTTCGGGTTCACGAAGAGGTAATGGCCGCTTGGATCCCAGCCGGCGAGCGCCATATTGGAGGATTGGGCTTCCCGTGAGGAAACGCGGCCGGAAGGAAGACTTAGGTCTGTAGTTAGCGGGGCCTCGGGCTCGGCGAGCATCCCTAATAGACGGGCGGCCTTTTGAGAGCGGGGGTATTCAGCAAGGACGGATTCGGGGACTTTTTCGCCTCGGGCGACCGCCTGTTTGACCAGTTCGGAGTGCATGGGAGCTTCAGATGGAGGCGGAATTTTCATTCCAGCTTGGCCGGCCAATTGATCAACCTGCGGGCCGGTAAGATTCACCCACTTGGTCGCTTGGCGGATCTGGACACCAGCGGAAGGCGTCATCCGGATATGCTCCGGACTTGTGAGCGGATCGCGTCGATACTGAGTTGTCAACGTGATCGGCCTTCCGACCTGGAGTGCGCTTGTTATTGCCAGGACTTTTTCCCGGTTCTGCGCCGCCCGATATTCCGCGCGGGTTTGCTGCCAGGGCTCCAGGGCTTGGGCCTCGGCCTTCCGCTTCCGCTCAGGAGGTTCTTGAACGGCCGCCACGCCGACTGGTCTTTCAGCAGCTCCGGGTTCAACCTCGGGTCGTTTAGCAGCTTCCTCAATTCTCGGTCCACCTTTAGCCTCTTCCTCGACCGGCTTCAATTCGCGGCCCACTTTCGAATCCGTCGCAATCGTAATCGGCTTTGTCTTACCGGGAATTTCGACCTTGACCGAATCCTCATTGGCGGCAACGACGGTCATAGGTTGCCCGCGGTTCAAGGCTGGATGCGTTACCTGATCTCCGACGACAATCTCAATGGGGGCGGGGCGGTCTTTAACCGCTACCCGCGCCGGCTCTTCTTCAGGTCGGATTTCGACATGCCGTGATGGTGCTTCCGGCTCTCGCTCAATGACATTGGGGGCTTGGGCTTCGGTTCGCTGTGCGGGCCGACTGGCGCCTCGTCTGGCTTCCTCTGCGCGTTGAATATCCGCGCCGCCTTCCCCTTCGCTTCCTGCTCGGATTCGCCCTCCGCGATAAATTTGTCCCTCATCGCTTCGTATTTCCTCGGCATCGGTAATTCCCCCTTCTGGCGCTGGGCCAAGTTGTTTAGGCGCCGCAGGTCCGGGCGCTAATCCCCTCGGGCCCTTTGGCGGCGTTGGTTCTTGCGGAGGCTCGCCTTCGCCTAATTGAGCCTGCCCGCCTCTCAAGAATCTGTTTCCTCGGAGCCCGCCCCAGGTCTGGCCGGCCGAAGGAATTTCACCGACCGGCGTTCTGGCTTCTTCGGGCGCTGGTTCGACCGGCCCCCGAGGCGTGACATTTCGCATTTGGCCGGCGCGTTCACGAGCAAGGACGTCCCCGAGAAGGTCGCGAACCTCACCCCCAGCGCCCGGAATCTCCAAGGCGGCCCTGACTGCGGGGATAGCCTCAAGTGCAATCATCTGAGCGACCGTTTCCTCTATTTCTTTCGCATTCATCAAGCGGCCCTGCCTGGCCCCATTAATAGCTTCAGCCGTCGCAAGAAACGTTCCGGCCCGTAAGGCGCGCTCGGCGGTCATCCCCACAACTTGGGCCATAACTTTTGCTTGAATCGCTCTGGCTGCGGTGTCGATTGCTTCCTCTTCGGTTCCGGCTGAAAGGGCCGCCTGAATCATTTCCCTGCTTGGTGTCAAACGGCCGACGAGAGCCTCGCGTAAATACCCGGCAAGCGGCGATTTTGTCACGATCGCATAAGGACCAGCCGCGGCTAATGCGGTCATGGCGGCGCTTCCCGGGCCCTTTTGTGCGCCCTCGAAAAATCCATAGGAACCCAAGCCGGTAATACCGCCCATTTGCGCGGATAGAACGATGGGAAACATGTTCGCTATCAGCTTAGCGCCATGGCGAATCGCCGCGCTCGATTGAGCATCTTTCCCAACGCCATATTTGCCGGCGACATTCTCCGCTTCGTCCGACAGCCGATCCGCGAGGTCCGACCTTGAAATCTGTCCGTAGACTTTCCCCTTCTTCGCGTACTTTTCAGAAAGTGCGCCTCCAGTCAATAAGTCAGAGAAAAATTGATTGGCTTTTCCTACGGGATGATCAAGGTAATCCCCGATGTTGTGAACGGTCTGTGCGAGCCGTGCCGCACTATCCAATACGCCCCCAGCGGTCGTATCTAAAAGGCGCTTGGCGTCTGGGCTGTTTTGTAGCAACGCGGCGGCGGCTTTAATATCCGGCGTGATCTTCGGATCTTTGATCACGGAGTTAAGGAAGTCATCGCCGGTAAAGTGAAGGCCCCTTGCCATCTCTTCAGTCTGCGTCGCCAACGGCCTGTAAAGCTGGCGGTCTCTCAGAAGGGCGCTCACGGTTTCAGGGTCAATATTGAATTCCGCAAGTCCTCCGTGTCCCTGGCCCTGCCTAATGATCGAATCAACTGAGCTTTTAGTCGACGTGCCGGGCTCAACAAGATTTCCTAACGGGTGCTGCCCGTACTTTTCGGTAAGAGCGGCCATTTCCGTGTCGGACAACCCCATCTGGCGGCCAGCGTTATCCTGAATTTCTTTCAGTATCTGATCGTCCGAATAGCCGGCCTTTCGAAGTCCCTCGATCTGGGCAACGGGAAACGTCGCATACGCGCCGCGGTTAGAAACAACGTTGCCTTCTGCATCGGTGACTTGCATTCCCTTTCGAGTTGACGAATAGGTCCGCGTCTCGCTGAAGTGATTCAGCGTCTCTTGCATCCAAGACGCATATTGTCCATTCGGGTACATCTGAAGATAATTCTTTGCCGCGTCGATTTGCCCGCCAAAGTCCCCGATGTTTCTGGCCTGATGCCAGGCGCCCCAAAGTTCGTCTTCCGATTTCTGCTTAGGCTGCAGTTTTCCGGAAACATCAGGAAGCGCGCCCTCTTCTTCTTCGGGTGTCGCGGGCCGAGACGTTACGCTCGGGCCTACCTTGGGAGCCATCCAGTCGGTTAGATCGGGCGGCGCCTCGATGGTATGAGCGGTCGGGCTCGGCCCCATCCGACGTAGCTTTGTAACTAAGTCGAGATATTCAGGTTTGATCTTCTTATCAAGAACGGTGGCGCTTAGTTCCCCCAGCAGCCGGCCATGGGGCGCTAGGCTCTCGACAACCTTGTTGAGTTTATTCAATCGGGCGACAATTTGGCCGCGCGTTGTGGGCGCTGGCGTTTCATCGGTTATTACATTTCCGCCTTCATCGACCAACTTCTCACCAACCCAATGAGGAGCACTCGGTAGCGCATACTTGGATTCGTTCGAGAATGTTTTGTGGTAGGGCGTTTTATAGGTGTCGGGGAAATGCATGCGACGGTCGAAAGCACTCAATGCTTGTTTAGCGTCCGGGTCGCCAGCCATCAGGGCCTTATAAAAACCGCGCATGTCGTAGTCCGCATTGGGTTCGTCGCGCCACGGTACATGGTTGGCTTTAACCCATTGCTGGAATTTTTGCTCATCCGCGGGTGCTAGCGTCGTGACGTAAGGCCCCGGCTTGGCGTGCGCGTTAGCAGATTCGATTCCCTCATACGGCCCAACCCTCAAGATCCGGTTCCACTGGTCATACAAACTCTCATCGGAGGCTACAGGCATACGCTGTGGCTTGGATTCTGGCTCTGTAGGCTCCTTGCCCACCTGGACAGCCGTTCTATCCCCGGAAGCGGGCTCGGGCGCTTGTAGGCGATTCTGTGGCGATGTGGCGCTTTTTGACACATCTGCGACCGCCCGAATGTAGGGATCGATCGCCTCATGCTTGATTTCGGAGAATCCAGGAGTTTTAGGAAGAGGGGACGGCGTTTCGCCGCTGATGATTTGCGGGATTATCTGAGCGTAAGGATCGGTTTGCTCGAGTCCGTTCATCGAAGGTCATTGTACACTATACCCGTGAGCTTCCAAGTCCTGCCTGAGTGAATCAATATCGGTTATCCCTCTGGCCTGCACGTCCGGATGCTGGAGAAGTTGCGCCAGCGCCGAAGATGGAACGGTCTTCCCTGGACTCGATTCTTGATTACTCAACGTCGGGACGCCGTTTTGCATTGACGCCTCGGTATCAGCTTCGCCCTCCGGTTCTTCAAGACCGCCTTCGCCGGGCTCAGTCATTTGAGCGGTCGGCTTAGTGACCGTGTGCTTGAAAGGGTCGCGCTTTGGCGGCGTGTAACCCGGAGCGGGGGTTTGGTCTACGTCGGTCTCTTCGTCCGTGTCGCCCCCGCCCCCTTCGGAAGTCGCGGCGCTCGGGATGAACTTCACGAATGGATACCCCCCGGCACCGGGCCCGCCCTGAATCTCATCAGGGTAAGCCGCCGTAGCCTCATCGACCGCGGCTTTGGCCGCTTCCCAATCGCCCGGAAGGTCGGATGTCCTGGCCTTGTTGATGAGCGTCTGAGCACGAGTGAGCATTGTTCGTGCGCCAGCAGAGGGACCGGCCTTTACGGTTTTCTCCTTTGTTTTCTTGCCAGCGCCTTTAATGATTCCGAGATCAACAATTTTCCGAGTTTTCGGATCGTAGGCGGCATAGTGAGCATCGCCCTTGTCGTCTACCGTATGGCTGAAGTCCGTCAGATCCGGATTCTGTCTTTTTTTCGCTTCTTCAATGTTCTTCAAAGCCTGGGCGCGTCGCTCCGCAGCCAAGCCCGGAGCTTCGACTTTAGATCGGCGCACGGCCTGAGTCGGCCCAAAGCCTTCAAGTGGCCCGGCCGGCACGGTGACATAAGGATCGGTGATATTCAGCTCGGCCTCTTTTTCAATTCCCGCCGCCCTGCCCCTTTGCGCCGCCCCCTCGGTCTCAGCGGCGATTTCTTCTTTCCGGCTTGGCAGGTTGTATTGCTGACCGCCCGGAGCTGTTACTGTTGGCCTGAAAGACTCGGCGGTTGGTGGCCCCAGCGCTTCCCTTGCCGCCGCGTCCCGTCTGACGGCTCCTGGCGTCGCGGGGATCGCATGGGCCTTGGCAAGCGCCAGGGTCGTATTGAAATCTTCAATCTGTCGGGCTCGCTTTGCCTCATCAAGTTTCAATTGAAACATCTGAGCCTGTTGCTCGCGCTGTTGTTTCCTGAGCTTCAGATTCTCGACATAATCATGCATCTCCATAGCCATTCGGTACGGGCGAAACATTCCCAAAATGGTTTTGAACATGCTTTGATGATCGACACTCGGTTGGGGGACCGGGGGCGGCGCGGTGTTCATGTCCTGAAGAGGCAACGGGGAAGGGGCCGGTAGCTGATTGGGCGCCGGCATCGGGGCGGACATATCGGGAATGACAGGAAAGACTGAGCCCATGAGTTAGACTCCTGGCGCACGTTTCTTCATTTCAGCGATCATTTCCGTTAATGCGCTAAGATCCGGGTTGGTATTCCGGCGTGCACGAATCGAGTCGAAATAAGAATTCGGATTTGCGACTACCCATCCAATACGCTTCGCTCTCGCCAGAACCCATAGCGCGATTCTTGCCGCGTAATAGTGCCGACAGTCGTCAACAGTGAAAAGTGTCTGGCATGAATCTGCGGCAAAGCCGAGGCACCGAACGGGGCGGCCGTTTAGGTTAAGGCGCGAATTAGGAAGCCGGGCGTCAAAACGGTCATAGATTTTCAAATCGCTCAGTATTTCCGCCGAGACATGAAGAATTAGAGCGTTCGGAAAAATCAATTCTCCGAGCGGAGCCTGCCATGCCGGCTTGATTATCACCATCTCACGTTTAACGCAAGCGCGAAATTTCATAGCGAAACGACCTCCGGGCTTTGCTCAGATTGCTCGACCTCAAACAAAAACTCAGAATTGCGATTCTCCCATTCCGTGACAGATAGTGCGTAGAGTTCCGCAGCGACTTCCGCGTCATTCTGCTTGCGAGGATTGATCAGCCCAATACTCTTAGCCCCGATCTGGAAATAGAGCCTCTTGAGTGGTTCATTGTGAGCCAGAACCGGAAAGAAAACAAGATCGGCGCCGCTGTCGTCAAACAACTCGCGAAGAGCCAGATTCATAGCCGTGCGCGTGTATCGGCCTCGCCAAATGTCTGCCTTGAAAATTGCCGACATCTGGGCCGGGCATTTCAATTCCGGAATCAACCAGCCGCTGGCGTATTCCTGCGGAGCTCTCGCTTCGATATACCCGCCAATTTCGCCGTCGTGATAGACCGCCCAACTCGAATAGTTTTCGTTGTATTGGCAGCTTTTCATGAAGGAGTCAAGATCCTGCGGCATTGAATCATCGACAACGCTATCCTTGATCCGCTCGCGCCAGGCGAACAGCATTGGAAGTTCGACCCGCGGGAAAGGTGAGGAAATCGTTATGTAAGGATTGTAGGAATGGCTCATTGACCCTCAACTTCAACCTGCTTTACAAATCCAGAGATCATAACCAGCTCCATACCATCGCCCTTAAAAACCAAGCCGATGCCTCGCGGCCTACCAAAGCCGTCAAGGGTCCCTGGCGTATCAAAGCCCTCAAGCGTTACGTCGATGATTTCGGGAGCGGGCGCACCGACGCCATCTATGATTTCCGGATATACTTTGATCGGTAGATCACCGTAAATTTCGATCAATTGTTCCACTTTTGCTTTAAGCTCTGACCAATTCATTTGATACCCCAAAATGATTTGAACGCCGCCATATCTCCATTGAACAGATCGATGTCAACGACTCCGAGCCCGGGAAAATTCTTAATCGCGTTCTGCCAAATCAGGTAGCTTTGAAACCCCTCGGGAAGATTCGGTTTCGGACCATGCTCAGCCAGCCAGAGGGGATAAAATCTCAGCATGTCCGTGTCGTGTTCCTTGAGCCAGGAGCCGCTGTAAAGAATAGTTCGGCCGGGTCGGAAGATTCCGACCTTCGCCAGAAAGAGGGTCGCTTGGCCTGCGCTCATTGACTCGCCCGTAGGGTTCGGTTCGAAGTCCAATGCCAAAACATCGGCCGTGCTTGCGACTCTCATAAAATGCTCGGACTGAAAAACCGGGTCGTCCCCGGTTCCGAAGTGATAAGCCCCTACCGGAATTCCGAGATCCCGACATTCCTTCAATCGCTCTTCATAAGTAGGGTCAACGAAGGTGAGGCCCTCAGTGGCTTTCAAAAAGACGAATTGAAGCCCGCTCTCTTTGGCGATCGAGAGTTCTATGCCGGTGTTGAAGTGACTCAGATCCGCACCTATGACCATTTCTCTCCTGTTTAACCGAAGGCCGCCCCTAGCCCGCTTACAATGTCAGAGAATGGGCTCGGCGTGTTTGTCGTCTGTCCGGTCGTTGTAGTCGATAGCGGGGTATTGAACCTGAAGGCGTTCCCGATCATCTGTTGCCAGGTTTGATTCGCCTGGTCTTCCAAATTCGAATAAGCCGCCTGCTTCGCGTTCGAGGTCGCAATCGCGTTTGATTCAAGGTTCGATCCTTCCTTGCCGGAAGTTCCGTAGCCCTGGCCCGCGAGTGTCTCTTCAATGTTCTGAGCATTTGCGTTGCCCTGACTGTTGATAGCCGTCGCACTTTCATCCTTTTGAGCCTGGGTCACGGTCGGCCCGCGCTTGAGCGCGCCGAGGATGGTTTGGAAAAGCTGAGAGTTCATGATGTTTTGCATCGGGTTTAGGTTGGCGGTCGTTGTCCCCGAGCTGGTTCCGGTGTTCGTGAAGGCGCTAGGCATAATTGAAAGTCCCCCTTGCCGCTTTTCAATCTCTATATATGCCGTAAGATACCATATCTACCATTTCGCCACAACGCTGAGTGTGCTTAAACAGCGTTCCCTCATACCGAGCCCCGATTCTATCAAGCAAACCGATCACACGATGATTGTCCGCATAGGCCAGACACCAGAGCTTTTTGTAGCCGAGGCTCCAAAGCAATTGTTGGCCCTGACAGACTGCCGGGATCACGGTTTCGGCGCCCCAGAATTCGCGCTTGAGAAAAACATGGACTTGGCAAAGAGACGGGTCAAGATGAATCGCGCTCAAAACGCCGCCGAGTTCTCGGTCGCGGTAGACGCCTCGCGCGATCGTGATTGGCGATTCGGCGCGTTTCATCTCCATGAAGTCTTCGAGGGTCTTAGGGCTAAAATCGTTAGCTACGCGGTCCCAAAAAGGCTTGAACCAAACCCAGGCGGCCGGCCAGTCTGCGTCATCCCAGGGGTGAAGGGTGATCATACTCGTTGCTGGCACAAAACAACTTCAAAATCAATTTTTGTTTCAGGATGCTTCGATTCATAGATCCTCCTAAAGAAGCTCTTTCGGGCTGTTTCAATTATATCGACGCCACCATCAAGCCGGCCCTGTTCGCCGTGGTGTTTGACGAGTAAGGCATGGTGGATATGGAGGGTTCGGAATCCCACCGCTTCGCAGAGTTGCCGCCACTGGTCGGGAAAATCGACATATTTTTTCCGCCTCACATATCCCTTTAAGACCCAAATTGCGTGCGCGCCTGGAGCAAGGACAAGATGGGTTTGTTCGACTATCTGACGAGCGGCCGGCCAAAAGTCATTCGCCATTTGCCCCTTCGACTCTGCGGCATAACCCCTCCCGTAACCGGGCTGACCGCCTTCGTTCTTGTTCCAAGAGTCCATTTGATGTTTGTGGTGCCCACCTGTTTCATACGGCGGGCTCGAAATCATCGCCCCTAACTGCCCTTCGGTATGCCCGTATTCCGCTGTTAGTGTTTTGTCCTTGCGCCGTTTGGGATCTTTGAACAATCCGCCTCGTTTGTCGGGGTCATCGCTGGCGAGCGATTCAGCGTAGGGCGGGGAACCGACAACCAAAGCGTGATTGCCCTCTTTCATTGCTCCGAGTTGGCCCGATGTTTGCCCATAGCCTTCGGCGTGGGCCTGAGAGTTTTTGCCGGCTGGATTACCTGTTAGCTTGCTGGCGTCAATGCCGTTGCCGTCATGAACACTGGCGGCATAAGGCGGCGAACCCACGGCCAAGCCGGGCGTCGACGTCCAGGCTTCAGGATCGTGGTTTGTCGGAACATCCCCTTTGACCGATGGCGTTGTGTTCTGGCGGGCGTCAACAAAGGGTGGCGAGCCGATAGCCGCCCCGTAATTCAGTTGAGCCCGCAAGGTGCGCTCGTGCTTTGTTCCCGGTCCCCGCTTTCGGCCTTTAGATGAAGGCCCGACCTTGCTCCAGTCGATTCCGTGATCTTGGGCGTTGACCGAATCCGCGTATGGCGGACTCCCCACGGCCATCCTTAGCCCCTCTTCGGTCGCGGGGAGGTTGCCAAGATTGCCGTCCGTTGAACCATATTCCACCATCTTAGCGTGCCCAGTTTTGTCGGTCGTAAGGTAGCCGGTAGCGGGGACGAGCCGTTCCGTTAATATGCCGTGGTCGAACCTGTCATCGAGATCAAGGATATCCTTCAGCATCACCCAGTGTGCTGGCGTCGGTATTTCCGTCCCGGCGGGCCTGCCCTCGTACCATGAATACAGAGTGACAGTACCAAGCGCGGAGTCGACATCTTTTCTGCTCAGGCCCTTTGCCTTACGGGCCTCGCGGAGATAGGCGGCAACGGCCTTTGCGTCTGGCAAAAACGGCCTAGTGCGCTTCTCCTCTGGGCGACTCCCAACGGTGCCGAGTGAATCACAAAACGGCGGACTCGAAACCACGATCCCCGCCTGCTGCAAAACCTCGCTCAGTCGCCGCGAATCGCCCTGAATAATTCGTGCTGTTCCAAAGCCAGGGACCGTGTACATGTATCGGGCCATCCATGTACCGATGTTCGCGTTGCCGAGTAAGGCGAACTTGTTTTCCAATTCGCAGCCGACCCAATGACAGCCTGCTAACATACAATCTAGAGCGCCCAGAGCAACGCCCCCGAAGGGATCAACGACGATAGATCCTGACGGAAGCCAGCCCTCAGAGCGAGCGTGCTCGTAGATACGCCGGATCAGCCCACGGGAAAATTTAGCCGGGTGCGCGAACGCATCCTCCACGATCACGCCTTTCCAGTTGTCGTCATAACAACCAGCCCATTCGTCGGGTTCAATCACTGGTAAACCTCAAAAAAATCGCCCGGCGCGGGTATGCGCCCCTACGCCGGGCCTTTCGTTAAAGGAGAACAAAATCCAAAGAAAGATGAAATGTTCAATTCAAACAGGTCCAACATACACCCAAACCGAATTCGGCGCAATTCCCCGTTTGGGGAAACTAGGTCAGAAGAACGGATTTCAGCACGCCGCCGATATTCGCCCACAGCTTCGTGTCCCCGCTTCCGGAATTGTACCAAACGGCAAACCTGCCCTCTAAAATATCGGAAGTCGTCGGGTCGCTCGCTGACTCATAAGCCGCAATTCCATTATGCGCGATCAGCGCCCTTGTAATTATCAACCCGCTCGCGTCCAGGATGTCGGTCGAGATTCGCGCTGAATTGATCTTCCTGGCCGAGACTGAACCTGTAGTGATGCTCGGACAGGTAAAGCCGCCCACGTCGAAAATCGCAACTGCATATTCCCCGGAACTCTGCGCGCCGACAACAAGGTACTTTCCAGCCGCTACGGGTTTTCCGGTTGTCCAGGGGTTCACGCTAGGAATCACATTGCCCCCTGAGTCCGTCCCGGCAAAGGGCCCGCTTGATGTCTGATTCGCCGTAAGGCCGCTCAGATCCTCGCCGGTCGCCACTTCGCCCACAAGCTGAGCCGAACCTACCGTATCACCATTAGCCCCGAATATCTGGCCGTCCGCCACATCGATCCAGCCGAGCCCCTTCACACTGAGCCCGTCGATTATCGTATTCAGGTCGTAGGCGCTTCCTTCATTGTTGACAAATTCGACAACCCAAAGCGTCCCGTTTAGGTCGGTCAGATAGATTATCGTTCCTTCGGCGATCACGTCGGCGACGCCAGAAAAACCGCTTGCGCTGACTGCGAGAGTAGGGGAAACAGGGTCGCTGATGTCGTAGACAAACAATTCGCCCGCGGACGTGTCTACGAGAAGGAGCCATTCGGTGTTGCCCCAAACACTCGTAAAACTTCCATCGCCGAAAGTCGCCACAAGCAGAGGATCGGCCGGGTAGGTTATATCGAAGATGGAGCAATGCGCGTCCCCAAGCGCTAGGTACAATTGATAGCCGCAGACGTCCATGTCCTTGACAGCGCCAGCAATCGAGAAATTTCCAACATACTTAGGATTCTGAGGGTTCCGGACGTCGAGGATCCAAACCTTGCTTGTAGAGTCGTCCGTGAAATAAACAAAGCCGGCGCTTGAGCAGGCCCGTCCGTTCTTCCCGATGGTCCCGGCTTCAAAAGGAATCAAATAGGCGGCGCTCACGAGCGTTTCAATATCAACTGTCCAGACGCAGATTGTTCCCGAGGCGTCGCCGGGCCCGCCAGTCCCCCCGCCCCCGCCGCCGCCTTCTTCCAGATGCCAGATTGAAAACTCAACCTGAAGGGCCGTCACATCAGAAGCGCTCTGATCAATCGTGTAGAGTGTGAGGCCGTCGCTCGACATATCGAACGCCGAAACACCGCCATAGCCAGAGGTCGGCCAGTCTGGGTAGTCGGTCGAAAAATAAGGCGTGTCCGGATCCTGCGTTGGCGAAGCTATGTCGCTGATGTCAAAGACCGTGATGTCCCCTTGGCCACAATAGAGCTTAGTGCCATCACCCGTGACCCTAAAGGGTTCGCCGCCAAGGATCAGTCCTGTACTTATCAGGGCGCCGGTATCGTCGTAAAGCCACTGATTTACGTTGTTTTGAAAATAGACGTAGCCTGTTCCGCTCACCGCAAAGGCGCTCACCGAAGCGCCCAGAATACTTACGTCGATTAGTGCGATTCGCGCGAGCGTGTGTGTATTCAGGATTAAGAGCCCAGAGTCTTCGGCTTCGGTTCCGTTGCTGTTGTAGATGCAAAAGACAGTCGCGCCAGCCGCTTCCGCCGCGATGTCGTCGCCTACGGGTTGAATGGCGCTCAACGTCGTGTCGTCGCCAGGCGGGCCGATCGGATTATCGGAAACGATCACCAAGTCTGAGGGAGCAGTGAGACTTTGCGAGGCCGCGGCTTCTCCATGCCAGGGTGGCCCCCCAGGTTCAGGCGTACCTCCTATTATTTCCGAATCGGCGCCAACGCCAAGAATAACAATCCCGTCCGTGCCTTCAACGATCGCATTGACGGTGATCCCGATTTGTGGAGGCGTTCCGGCGTCAACAAAATCCGTGCCCGAATAAGACGTTGCAAGATTCAGGGAAGACGGGTCGGAGATGTCAAACACGTACACGATTTGCGAGCCCTTGACCAGTACGTAATAATTTGTCCCGTCAATTGCATATTGAGTGAAGGCGTTGCCATCGCTGAAACTGGCAAAACTGAGAATAGCGGGCGAGGCCGGGGTACTTATATCAATCGCGGTTAGCGTGACAGTTCCGCCGCCGATGCGGTGGCCGTCCAGGTAAAACGCAGTTGTTCCGATCACATCAAGCGCAAGGGGCGCAGTGCCTATAGCGTCAAGGTGTGAAATTGGATTGAGAACCAGAGGCATTAGGTTTAACTTCCTCCGGTTTCAGCTACCGATGTGATCAGAACGAGGTAAGGACCGACGACCTGAACATCAGGCGTTACGAGCTGGCTGCCCCCGAATGTTTGATCGCCCGTTGAAGGCACGAGCGCATTCAAAAGCGCAAACTGCGAACCTCCGCAACCGGCCGAGCGCCCCCCACCGCCGCCGCCCTTTCCGCCGCCGCCAGGGGGACCAGATCCTCCGGTTCCCCCTCCCGGCCCGGTCTTTCCGATGGTAGTCGTAGCGGTTGCCTGAGCATTGGTGATCCCCGCGTCTATCAGTCTGCGCGTCGTTCTGAGGTTCACGGCGTCGAGGTCATCCAGGGGGTCGGCAAGCCCGGCGATTCTATCCGCGCCGACGTTGGAATACGGAGCGGTCGCGCCCACTTTACCCGTCGCCGCGCCCCCGCCAAGCACTAAGGCTGGCTGAGTGACGCCCCGGTTGTCGGATTGAGTTTGCTTGGCGATTCCAACCGGCCCGAAATGTCCAGACTGCGCCGAATGAGCCTTGCCGAGCGTCGAAAGTATGCGCTGCATCTTTGAGCCGAGCCCGGGCAGCATTTTGTTCAAGGCGTCTATTTCACCGCCATTGAGAGATTCTTCGACGCGCCGCAAGTTTTGAAGATTGCGGATCGCGCTGCTAGGAGTAGGGCCAAAATGTCGGTTAGCTGGGGCCATTCTGGCATTAGGGTCTTTCAACGAAAGTGGCTTTGACTTTGTAAGCGTTACCGAGCTTCGCGGGCGCGGACTTGAGGTAGTCCCGGCCGGTGAGGCATGTCCTGGCCGGTTTTTCTCCGTACTACTCGCGGGATGCCGCCCATCGAGGTTCCGTTTTCCCTCAAGCCAATAGCGGGGGAGGGGATCGAACCCTCGACCTTTGGGTTATGAGCCCAACGAGCTACCACTGCTCCACCCCGCAATAAATCGAAAATGAATATAAAGCCATTGTACTCTTAGGTCAATTCCCCATTTCGGTTATCCCGGCTGATCCTGATTGAATTTCAATTCATTCCACACCGCCGGCTGAGTCGGCGTGACCGGCAACGGCATCCATTCCCAGGTCGTCGCATTAGGCCGACCGATGTATTTTCCCCAAAACCGAATCGATTCAATCCTCATATTCCCCGCAGGCGTAACCATAACTCTCCAAAGGTGTCCCTTGTAAGTCCCGGTGCAATCAAGAATGACCGCTTCCTCGCCGTCAGTTTCGGCAAGGTCAAAAGTGTTCAAAGTTTCAAAGGAACCGCCGCGCACGCCGCCATCGGATTCGAGCTCGAACGTTCCGGTAGAACTCGAATCGTAGGTTATTTCGATCCACTTGACCATCAGCACGCGCTCAGAACCAAAGTCCAGCGCGTCCGAAAGATAATATTCGCCCTTCGCGCCCTCCAAATAGGTTCCGTAGACTTGGAAAAGCGCCTTGCCACCATAGCATCGGAGATCCGTCCCGTACAGTACAAGCCGAAACAGGCGCCCTATCACCTTCACGTCTTGAGCGATAACAACGGGCTCCCAGCGCCGATCACTTGTTAAGCTTATCGTGAGCCCGGTAGTCCGGTCTGCCGTAGGTTCGGGCCGATCGCTTTTGACCGTGACGTCCGCTATTGCGGAATTGTAAATATCAAAGACCATTTCACGAAGGCGACACATCTTGCCGCCGCCTGGTGAGAACTCCGCGGTATCGTATGCCTTGCCTTCTCTCGCGATGATGTAATAATTCAAGGCCATCTTGTAGATAATGACCTCGCTCGAAACCGTGCCTGTTATTTGAATCGCGCAGGTCCGCGCATCGAAGCCCTCGCCGACCGAGCTGAATCTCAATACAAACCGTCCGTCCCCGGTGATCGTCCCAAGCGCAACGGTTCCGGCGTCCGTTACCGCTTCAACCGTGAGAACCTCGGAGCCGCAATCCGCCCAAATCGTGAAATCTTCCCAACGCTTTTCGTTGTCGATCATTCCCCCGTTGAAGGCTTTCGACAGGTAAGTTACCTCAATAGCGCCGTCTATATCTGAGTACCCGCTTTCGAGCTCGACAACATCCCCGGCGGTTGTCGCCCCAAGAAGCGAATCAATATCATTGTAGAAACAGGTAAAGGTTCGGGTGTCTTCCATCCAGCGGTCAGTTGCCATTTCGTACTTGTAGGTCACCGATCCATCAGATGCCCAGAAGATTCCATTTCTATAGCCGACCGCGGCCGAACTCGCGTCAAACTTAGAAAACGGCGCATCGCCTTTGAAAACCGGGTCAACTTTTTTTGAAAGGATCTGAGCGGCCCCGCCGTTGAAGAGTGCGAAGCAATCGTTCATAACCGCCCCGTCGCCGTTCGGCCCCTGAGCAACACCATTCGCCGAAGCTATGCCCATCTTGCAGGAAGACTGGAAGACTGAGCCTGAAATCGCGCCCGGGTCGCCCTGAATAACGAGAACTCCCGCCTGCCCGTACATCCAAATGACGCCAGGCTGCATTGTCGCAGCCAGAAGATCGCCGACCGTTTCGTCTACCGCCTCCCAATCCCCATCGGCTAGTAGAGGGCCGCGGAAAGCATAAGGCTTGTTCAGGTGGCTCCAATAATACTTGTTCCCTCCAAAAGCTATAAGGCGTCCAAAGAACGGCCCTATTAGTCCACCTACGACCGGCGGCTGGTCGTGATCATCCTCGAGCTGAATATTCAGGTTCGTCAAATCGTCGTCGGCATTCCCATCCGTGTAGTCGGTTACGCCGTTCAACTTCGGGGAGTCCGGAGTCTCATAAACCGCGCCGAGGTTTCCCCCGGTCCTGTAAAAATTGACCTTTGTAATTTGAGAGTCAACTGAGACTCCGATATTGGTTAAGGCGCCGGCGCCCCGGTTGATCGTGATAGGGTCCGAGATTGGCGAGGGATCGGTTTCGTGACCGGCGTCAGTCGTCCAGGTGTAATACCATTGAATATCATCGCCCTCGATCGGATGCCCCGAGTCTCCAATCAACTCCCAGGAGTCCCAGCGAATCGTTGTCTTCGCGTTCATGTCGGCTTTCACGCGAACCGCGACGGCCGTTGAGTAGTTCTTGCTTGGAGTCTGGCCGATCCTGAGCATGTACCCGTAGCGCTTCTTATCCTTCGCTCCGGAGTCGACGTCGAGAGGCCGCTTCCGAATGTGAAACGTGACCGTATCGCGCCCACCCTCTTGAATGTCTTTGGCCGCCATATACCCGGTGTAATAGTCGAGTGTAAAGCTGCCATCGTTCACGTCAATATCAAAGGCCAGGGCGTTGACCGCGTTCCATTGCTTGCAAAAGACCCTGATTCGGAAAATGTCGTCCAAGGTTCCGCCGGTGGCGAAATCGGCGCTGATCGTCTTGGTGGCCGAATACACGACAGAAGAGGTCGCGATCAATTCGAGCGTGGGGGCATAGCTTTCATCCCCAGAAGGCGTGACGCTAAAGCCCGCGCTGAAATCGACAACCTGAATGGTTGATTCAGTCGTAGTGTCCGCGGCCGGCTTATCGGTCGGGGGGACAGCGAGCCATTGCCAATTGCTGCTGCCATCGGATTTCTGTTGGCCGCCGGCCGACATGGCCCATAGAAAATCCATCCATCCTACAAGTCCAACTAGATCGGAAGAAACGCCGGTGATAATCGCTGACCCTTCAAATAACACCGAGCCGCCGGCTGCCGCCCAGACGCCGCCAAGAGCGCGGGTCATAGCAACGACGGTCGCCCCGGCACTGAAGCGAAGCGTATGACCTTTTCGAGATCGAAGGGCTCCCGCGGAGTCAAAGGAGAAGTTTTTGCAGACTTGCGCCTCCGAGTCGTCAATCTGATCGCCAGGCAACAGAACGTTGATGCCGCCGGCGACGAATTTTACTGTCTGTTTCTCGTAGGGCATTTACTGTGCGCGTCCCCAATATGCGCCAAAAATCTGCTCATACAAAGAAGCGATTCCGTTGCAGGTCCCTCCGACTTCGGGCATTTCAAAATCCGATTCCTTCAAATAGGCCTCGGCGATCACCTTGAATTCCAGATAGTCGCCGACCGCTGCCGGCGTGTTGATCGCGGTCGATTCATGCGCTTCGTCCAAATTGCAGGGGTATCCATGATAGATGACTTCTGGACTATTCCCCGCGTCCGCCAGCGCTGGAACGGGATAAAACCCAATCACATTCGGCCCGTTCTTGTCGGCGTACCATCTTGAAACCGGCGCCTGAGTCGTCGCTGCCGCCGTCTGATAGGCGTCGTCCAGGCATTCAAGCTCGTGCGTTGAACTCGCATTGAGGGGCTTGCCGTAGGTGACCTGCATCGTGTCCAGATGCAGGGTTGGAGTCGTGTAGATCCCGGTCCCCGAAACAAATACGATTGAGTCCGTGTCGCGAGTCACGAACGCGCCGTAGTTCTCGGCGAAGCGTTTCAGCCAATCGGCGAAGAAATCAGTCAACTCGGCGTCGGAAGTGAAAACCACGTCTGATCCCGAGGTCGCATGGAAAATGGGCCAGAGGTCGCCTATCAGTGTTTCAACATTGAGCGCCATCGCGCCAAAAGATTACCAAAGATCCGAGGTATAGCGAAACCCCTGAAACCCCCGGAAAGGCATAGATTCAGGCGGACGACTAACGGGACCAGTGCAAAGAGCCCATATTTTCGGCCGTCGGATCGTGCGATCCCAGCATTCGCGAGCGTCTCCGTCTTCGTAGCCGGCTATGTTCAAGCGCACATCAACCTTGCCGTTAACGATCAAATAAAGATAAAGAACGTCGTGTTTCGGGATCGCTGGAAGCGCAATGGCAATGGCGGGTATCTGGCCGCGCTCAAGCTGGCGAATTGATTTTTTGTATTCCTTAGCCCCGATTGACTTATCAGCATAGAGGCTGGGGAGCGTGCGAATAATGCCGGTCGGTCTTTCCATAGGAACAACAGAATAACCTTAATATGGAAATGGCTCAATTCCCCATTCGGGTCAGAATGGCAATCCTTGAACCCCGCCCAAATACTCGCCCCAAAAATACCCGAGCGCGAAAAACAGGGCCGCGAACACGATTAGAATAATTACAGCTTTCGTTTTCATGTCGAGTCGAGTCTAGCATGCCTGGCCCGAATAGGGAATTGCGGCAATGCTTGTTTCCGGCTTACAATTGCCGCCTATGAAATACGCATCTACGACGGAGGTAAGTAGCGAGAAATCACAAGCGGAACTTCGGACCATTTTGAACCGATACGGCGCGACGAAGTTCGGCTATCTTGAGGAAGAATCGCGGTGTGCCATTATGTTCGAGGCTCAGGGTCGGCGCGTTCGCTTTATCCTACCCCTGCCTAGTCGAACCGCCCGGGAAGTTACGCACACCAAGGATCGCGGCCTACTACGCTCAGTCAACGCTCAGCATGAAGCTTATGAGCAGGCTATCCGGCAACGCTGGCGCGCACTCTGTCTTGCTGTGAAAGCAAAGCTTGAAGCCGTCGAGAGCGGTATCGCAACTTTCGAAGAAGAATTCATGGCCTATGTACTTTTACCCGATGGCCGGACGGTCGGGGAATGGATGCAACCGCAACTTGAGGAAACCTATCAGAGCGGGAGAATGCCGCCGTTGATGCTTACATCGGGATCTGAGCCGATCAACTAGGCTCCCATTTGCTCTTTCGGCTGTTTCGGCTTCGGCTCCCTCGGCATCTTGACTTTGCCCTGCGGGGCCTTGCCGAGTCTGAATTCCAACCGCCCGCGGTCGAACGACGTCAGATCAAACGGAATTTGATCGTACAGTGGCCCCCTCGATTTACTCATTACAAACGATCTATATTTCTGAGCGTTTGTCAGAAACCTTTGCATAAACTGCATGGCGTTCTGCAACTCGGTTCCGCCCTCTTTGATCCGACATCCCCAATAATCGAAATCCTCAAGATCAATTATATGCTCGCCGGGCACAACCGGAACGTCTGTCGGGTTGACCAATGCCGGAGGTTCGGCGGCGTAAGTCAAGGCGAGAGAATTGACGCCAGCCGCGGTCTGAGGATAAACCGCCAACAAGTCAAATCCAGCCTGAGCGTATTTGAGAGGGTTCCCCGGCGTCGCGCGCCAAGTGTCGTTTTCAAGATCAAGCTGGTGCAGCGTGGCGGGGATCAATCGCGTAGTTCCGAAATTCACCCGGAGAGGCCGAAGGTAGTCGGAAATCTGCGAGCTGATTGTATAGAAAGCCTGGGTGTTCGTGAGGCTGAAGTTGGCCGTCTTTTGGTAGAATAGCGTAATCAGCGCAAAGAGGCGCTGCCCGACGTTGAGCCAGTGAAGATGTTCGGTCGCGGCGTAATAGACAAAGCCTGGATCATTGAGCCGGTTCGCAACGCGGCTCTGCATCGTTTCTACGTTGATCGGGCAGGGTGAAGACATTCATTTTTAGCGTTTCGAAGGCTGGGCGCTAGCGGCCGGCCCTGGGGTCAACTGGATGATCGTGTCCGCCCTCGCGTAGATCAGCGCATAGGTTTGGTCAAGGAGCCCCTGAGCCTTCGTGAGTGCGGCTTCGGTGTCTTGAAACCATTGCAAATCTAAGATCCCCGGCTGCGCCTGAGTGATCATAGTTTGAAGGCCGTTGTTTGCTGAGCGGATCGCGGCGGCTTTCTCATCAATATACGTCCAACAGTTGATGATAATGAGCCAGATTCTTGAACACGTAGATGCAATCGCCGACATTTAGCTACCTCTTTTTGGTCGTTAAGCTCTGGCGAAGTTCGTCAATTGATTTCTTGACGGCTTCATTGTCGTTTTCGTCCAGGGCCCGGGCAAAAGCCGTAAACAGCGTTTCAAGCTTCGTGGTCCGCCGTTCAAGGTCTTCATATTTGCTCTGACCCACTATTACGGCGTCCATCTTGGTGTTCATGGCCGAAGCCCACCAGACGCCTCCTATCACTACAGACACCCCGCATACTAACTGCCCACCGAGAAACAGTAATACCGCCAAAAGTCCCGGTGATATTTTAAGGCCACCCCCGTTGGCGGTATTTTCAGCCATGATATGGTCAAATCGATCAGCAACTAACGCAAAAGCGCTCATAGCCTTCCGGCTTTCTGGCGAGGCCCTTAATTGTGAATTTGCCTCTCAAGCGTCCCTGTCGACTTTCTCGCATCGTCTCACGGCTTCCTTGAGTCCGCCGATTTCGCTGGCGATCACCACATGGTCTTTTTCGCGATGCTCGTCTACTCTCGTTTCGAGTTTTACAACTCGCGCCACAAGGCTGTAATAGCCAAGTATTAAAAGCGTCCCAATGAGCGCGAGAGCCGCGTCGATCGCCAGCGAAATGTAGGTCGCGTCCAATTCAAATCCTACTCCCCTGCCGCCCGTGGCCCCGCCTTCTCTTTGGTGTAGGCCGAGACGATTTCATCCCGCTTGATTTGCCGATGAGCCAGCCTGATGGCGAAGTAAATCGACCCGAAGGTCAATATCGTCATCGGCAAATCGTCCAAGAAAATCCACCCAAGATTTGACACCCACTGGTGAAAAGTCATTCAGTCCGTTCCTCCAACCTGCACGATAACGATTCCCAGGCGAACACGCAAGCTCAGTCCATCGTGCGCCAGGAGCCGTTTAGATACTGAACTTCGGCCCCGTGCCCGCCGGAAGATACGACCGTCCCTACCGCATGAGAATCATCCGCAACATTCCCGCAGTCAGAGCAGTAAACCCTCGACCCGGCAACTGGCGCCCCTGGAAGGTTAGCCTCAGTGAAACTTTGGGATATTTCGGGGGTCAGTAGGTTGACATTCCCATTCGCATTCGCTGTGACCGTCCAAGCCCCGCTGTTGGAGGTTGCCAGAGTCAAGCCATTGAACGAATTCACCGGCTCAATGAAAACGTATGGACCTACCGCCAGGGCTCGCACCATCAAAATGAGCGGCGTATTGGCCGCGGCGTTGATCGCTATGGCCAGGCTTGTAGCTGTTACCGCGAGCTGCGCGGCCGTGTTATTGCTTCCGAGGGTAAAATTGGTTCCCGCGGTCAAAGTCTTGGTGTAGGGAAAGCCTCCAATGTTCCCGCTGATCGTAACGGTCCCGGTCGGCGCCACGCTGTTTGATACGATCGTGAAATATTGAGATCCGACACCGCCGCCAATGTAAAGATTCTGGCCGGTCGCGCCTGGAGCCATAGTGGCCGCCGGCGCCGTTATCCAAGAAGTTGAATTATAGGGCGCAGTTGCGCTGTCGCCAGCAAGTCCGGTATCAGTGAAAGTCACAGTCGACCCCAGGCCTGCGCCCGCGGCGACGCTTCCAATGAGCCCCTGAGAGCCGCCCCCCGCCGTCCGGTAGATGTTATAGGTTCCACCACTGTTGGCGTTCATGGTGGTAACGGAGGTAACGGGGTTCGCGCCAACTCCGAAGGTCGTATTGACTGCTTGCCAACTGAGCGTGATGCTGTTCGTCCCGCTCAGCGTCGCGTTTCCGCCTCCGATCGTCGCAGTCGCACTCGCGCCCATCGTTGGGCCATTGTAAGGTCCAACGGGAACTATCACGTAAGAGTAAGTCGTTGATCCCCCCGTGCCGTTGACAGTCAGAGCGGGGGCCGGCATAGACGGCTGCCCGAATTGGGAAGGCCCATAAACAAACATCTCGTTCATGTCGTTTACTTCCCAATCGGCCTCGCCCGTGTCGTCATAAAAGCCCGAGAGCCCGCCAAGAGCGCCATAATATCCATCGCCGGTCTCAGTATAGAAGCTAGAAAATAGGTTGCGGAAGCCGGGCCCAATCGGCCATGCATAGCCGTCTTGAAACTCTAAGCGAATGAAAGAGGCCGGCGGGTTCGCGGTCGTACTAGCGTCCGACCAGATTTGAAATATCGGCTGGATCGATCCCGAACCACCGTAGCTGTTCGAGTTCAGATTCAAGGACAATGCGCCCTTCGTTCGGTCAACTATGATCTGTTGCCCGCTTGCCCCTGGGCCCCAAACCAAATTCCCGCTCGCGTCAAGCTCTAAGTAGCCGCCTCCCTTGGCCGCCAACTTCAGCGGGATCGTAGAACTCGCGCCGGCCGTCCCTATTGTGACCATGCCCCCAGCCGCGGCGTCCGTCACGTTCACATAATTGACCGCTGAGCCGGTCGCCGTCACGGCAACGGCCGTATTCCCATTTGAATCCTTCAGCGGCGCACTAGCGGCGACATTCGTCAGTCCGCTCCCGTCGCCAGTGAAAGACGTGGCGCTAAGATTGCCAGCCGCACTAAACCCGAAGTCGGCCAGGCCGGAAACCTTCAAGTTGACGTCATCGGTCGCCGAAGTGGTCCCAAGAATCAAGTCCCATTCCGCATAACGGGTTACATTCGCATTGCCGAAATACGTTGCGAAGCTCCCCGAGGTCGTCAAATTCGGGTCCATTATCCCGAAGCTGTGCGAGCCGGTCGTCGTTATATTCGGCGCCTGAAGCACGCCGGAACCGAAAGTTCCGCCGCCGCCGAGCGCCGCGTAATCACCGGCATCCTGCGATGCGAGAAGCTGCCCGCTTCCGTTATCGAGGTAAATGATGGCCTGGCCCGGCAGACTGATTGGGGGCGGCGCCGTCCGGCCCCTAAACCTGAGCGTCGAAACATTCGTGATCGAAGTGGAGTCTTGGGCCTCGGCAACGTGACTGTAAAATCGTGCGTCGAGCCCGATGGCGGCAAGCAAACATAGCGCGACCAAAACCCAATGTTTCACGTGCCACCTACCTTTCTTCGAGCGCGTTCCAGGTCACGGTAACGGTTCCATCCGTTATATCGCTATCGATTCGCACGCGGAAGCAGTCAACCGGCCCATCAAACTGAATTCTATCTTGAGAGCCCGCCGCTGCCCAAGCGCTATTACCCTCAGTAACCCACGTATCGGAACCGGGGAAATTCGCCCTGCTCGCGGATTCCGCGACAACCGATCCGGCGCTTGAAGCCGAGCTATATTCAACATAAATCACAATGCTTTGGCAGTTCGCGGCTGGGATAATCGCGCTCGTGCCCGACGAAACGGCGGTCAATAAAGGCTGATCGTTTGCAAATTTGCGTCTTGCCATAAAAATCCTTTTTCCTTACTGAGCCGGATACCAGTTTCTTAGGGCCGCCCTGCCCCGACGCCTAAGAGTTCTTTCAACGCGATGTTGTTCGTACCGATCCGCCATATGAGTTTCCGATACCGGCGTCCGGCGCGCGTCTTCCTGGGCCATCCAGCCCAACAAGGTCAGGTATTGCTTTTCCTGAGCTGTCGCTCGGTTCTGATCATCGGCCATCCGGTATAGGTCGGCCAGCACTCCGGCATACACGCAATTTGAATTAAACCAGTTTGGGAATTTATCGGAGGAATTCACGAGGCGAATAGGTTTCGCCGTATAGCGCATCGGGAGCCCGTAGCTGGCGTCCGGGCCAGGGTAAAGTTCGATCTGTGCGTTTCCGTCCGCTGAGTCCTGAAAAGGCGCCCACCAGGCGGGCGGGCCATAAGCCAGCCGAGAGGGCGCGTAACTTTCCAGCCAGTCATAAGAGCGTTCTTCGAGGTCGCCGCCAAGTAGGGGGTTCTGCAAAGAAAGGAGTTCATTGACGTCTGAAGGCAATTCGTAAACAGGTTGCCAGAGATAAAACGATTCATTCACGAAATCACTTGGCCCGGTGAAAGGCCGATCAATCGTAAAATCCGTGGCGTCAACAAAGGTAAAATAATACCAGTCGATTTCATTCCCCGGCCGAAAATGCCAGCCGGTCATCATATCAGTGAATACCGTTCCCGTTCCGGTTCCCGCTGTATCTCCAAGATTGATCGAAATAGTTCCGGTGTCGTAGGGCGCCTGAAGAAGAAGAAAGCCCTCGGTTTTATTAAGGCGGGTCCAGGGGCGCGAATGGCAGATGTCTTCTATACGGGCATTGATGAGGTCCGTCAGTAGGTCGGTACGAATACCGGCGCCGGCCGGCGTGCTGCCAAGTCGCTGTCGCAATTGTCCGAGTGTTTCAGGCATTGCCGCATCTTTTAACGCTCGAAGGCTTCGCGGGTTTCTACAGGAATTCCGCCCTTTGCTCCGCGGTAGGCCTCCACTTCCTCTTTGGGCATTCTCTGTTTGCCCGCGGGCGGGACTGCGGGCTTATAGCCGTGCATGTGTTCGCCGCCTCCGGGTTTCGGAGGTCGGGCGGGAAGTTTGGGCGCGCCGTGCTTGTTCTGAAGAGACAAAGCGTTGATTACTCCTTCCGCATTTTTTCGTGGGTGCGGTGATGCTTGCCGTGGCGGTGATCTGGCGGCATCGGCCTGGAAGACGGTGGCCGAGGGAAAACGTTGTCGCGGAGGCTCCGACCTTCGCTGTATTCGTCTATGACCTTGTTTTGGCGTGCGGTATGTTCGTGGGCCATTTCCTCACGCGACAAGGTTCCATCTTTGTCGAAGTCGCCCTCGCGCTGTTCGTTACCCCTTCCGCCCATCGGGTGACTCATAGAATGCGCCGCCTCGTGCATAGAGTTAGCGTGCTTTTGGACACGCTCCATCCGGCCAGAGTCCTTTTGGATTTCGTGGGCGTTGTGCAAAGTGTGTAAATCGTGTTCGGCTTCCCAATCTTCCATTTTCGCTACCTCGCACATTTTTAAGGCTACTCCTGAGCGGCCCTCTTTGCCATCTCCGCGGTCATATCAGCGCCGGTGATCGCTTGGCCCGGCTGCTGCTTAGGATGCCCGCTCAGGGCGGTTTTGAGCCGAGTCACGGCCTGGCCGATAGGCGAAGATCTCATGCGCTTTTCGAGCAATCCGCCGATTCCATGAGCATCGCTTTCGGTACTCAAGGTGTCGCCGTTCATTTCTCAGCCTCTTGGCGCTTTCTCATTTCGCGATCCCACTTTCGAGTTGCCCCGCCCATAACCGGGGCGGCTGCTTTCGGCCTCGCCGGCGCTGACGAAGATTTCGGACCTTTCAACGCCTCGGAAGCTCCCGCATCGCCCTCGGTGATTGAGCGTATCTGAGCTGTCGCCTGCCCCATCATTCCCGTTTGCATCGCCGGATTCTTCGCCGAGGTCGCCTCTGAGCCCGCCTTCACCCCTTCAAATGCGCTATGCGCCGAGTCGTGAGCCTGGCTCTCGGTTCGAAGCGTATTATGCTTCTTGCGGTTGCCCCGCATTCCATAGGGTAAGGCCATAATTTCCCTACGTCGCGTTGATTGCGATGCCACCCGCTCCGTTCGGGGCGGCCATATCAATGTAAATCTGGGCCTTGCTTCCGGCGTCCGCGCCCCAATCGCCGATCCCAACCCCGAAGCAATCCTTGAAGGCGAGTAATCCGCCAGAGGCCGCCGCAACCTTCGCGAGGCCGGTCAAAGCCGTCGCCGCGGAGCCGACAGCGTTCAGGAAGGAACAGCGCTCAAACAGGGTTTCGCGGTCAATCGAGGCCGCCGCCGCCGCGAGGATCCCCAGAACCCCTGCGTTCGTTGCGTACATCGGGAAGCTGCAATCCCTGAATCGATTGCGCGGTGTTCCGCCGGCGAGTTCCAGGTTGGAGTTTGCGACTCCCCGCGAGGTCGTGTCGTCGCCGATAACGCAATCCTCGAAGAAATTCTCGCCGGTTCCGGTTATCAACAAATTTCGGCTTGTAGTTGATCCAGCGCTTGTGGCGTCATTCATTCCGGCAAACTGGCAGTCCTTGAAGTGGTTTCGGCCGCCGCTGAGGGTCATGCAGATTGACGCCGCAACTCCCGCCGCAAAGCCCTGATAGAATTCGATTCCCTCGAAATAGCAGCCATCAACGGAAACGGTGAAGAAATTGGCAAAGGCCGTTGTCCCGCCAAGCGGCGCAATTCTGGCGCGGTTGGAATTCCGCGAGCCAGAGCAAACGCCAATTAGATGAGTAGCCGCCTTGTTCCAATTAAAGCCCGCAGTCAATCGCGCGCTGGACGCCGTTGTTCCATCAGAGATCAAAACTATCAGGTCGTTGTGTCCCGCAACGCACGCATTGAAGGCTTGGCCGAGAGTCTGAAAGGGGGCCTGTAGCGTCCCCACTTGGCCATCGCTCCCGTTTTTCGGGTCAACGTAAAAGACGTTTCCCGTAAAGGGAGACATCGGGATCGGCGTCGGATACCGCGAGCCGGGATTCAAAAGTCCATTGAGAAGATTCATAGTCGCCCTCGAATTGTTTCAGAAAAATCGAAGGGTCTTAATACGGCGCACTGTCCTTTAGCCGCCGAGACCCGGATCGCCATCAACCCCAAAATAATGACTGTAGCCAAAATCGAAACGAACCCAGCCGCCCACATGTATGGCTCTGGTTTCGTTATCTTTCCAGAGATTGCGCGTGAATCGCTCGCGCCAGATCCAGCGGAGGCCGGTCTGTTCTTTCGGCCCTAATCCGAAGTAGGCGCTGGGGTTCGTCAGATAATATGACGGCTTAACTTCTATGGCCATCACGTTCTGCAGGACGTTCTTGATCCTGTTTACCGTGTCCGTCCGGTAGCTCGAATCAACGATTTCAAGCGCCGTCGGGTAGAGCGGCCAAGGTACGTACAATAGCCGCATTGGGATATTGACGGGCATCCCGCGGCCGTCCGTTCTCTGGCCCATCCGAATCATCATAGCCTCAAGAGAGCTATGCGCGAGGTCGGCGCCTCCTGAAGGGTTGGTGTTGCTTTGAACGCCGCCGCCAGGTCCAGGGTTAGGGTGAGAGGTCGAGAATAGGGCGACGCCATCAGGGTTCCGCAGGCCGGCGTTCATGATTCCGGTCGGCGTGTTGGTCTGGAAGCCTTCGTTGAAGGTTCTCGCTCCCAGGACTTCGGGCAATCTCCGGAATGACCGGCCAAACCATTTCGCACGCTGGCCCGCGATATTCCACTTGTCATCGGCCTGAATGTCGTGGGAAACGATATAGCCCAGGTTATAGGTTCCGAAGATGTAGGTCTGTTGAAACCATTTGCCCTGGATGTCGTAGTGGAGTCCGCTCAGTTCGGAATCCGCGTATTGAGGAAGCCCGAACCCGTCAATGGCGGTGTCGCTTTCCCCTGTGCCGTCCCCGTCTGAAACACGGTATATGTCCGTGTATTCCGGGGGCTGTTCGTCAAAGCTCATGTCGGTCAACTCATCGAGCAAATTGAGCTCGGTCTGAGTTGTCAACGAGAGCTGAAACTCTTCCGGATAATTCGACCGTATCATTGGCATAATCAGTTCCTCGCTGTGCGAAAAAGTCCGTTTTCAGAGCGTCGCCGGAATAAGCTACACGCCGGCTGTTTGTGTCGCCTCTCTCATTTCGTTGAACTTGATCAGGATTCGGCAATAAGGGCCGAAGGAATTCAGAACGTCCGGGTAGCGTCTGAGCAAATGCATGTCGAGCGTGCCCGTAACGGCAATTCCCGTCGTATTGATCTGATGACCGGAAAAACCCGTCAGAGTCGAGCCTGCCACGCCGGTAGGATCGACATTGGCGTTTTTCCCCATGTTCGTAGCGACAATGCCGGTTCCGTTGGCGTTGTTATCCTGAGCCTCATACTCGGAGTCCAGATCGACATTCACATGAACTTGGTAGAGCGTCGATGCCGGCGCGTAATTCAGGGCGACGCCTAGCGGAATTGTTTCGCCCGGGGTCGCGCCTTCGGCGAAGGTTTGTACTGGCGGGGCGTCTTCGCCGGAAACGCCAGAGTTCGCCCAGACAACATCGTTTTGAAAAATCGCGTCGCCGTCGGCGGCCAGATGATCAAAAACTCGGGTACGAGCTGGAAACGGCTTGTTGATTGTCACGTAACCGAATCCGTGTGGGCTGTTTACGTTCGACATATCGATGCTCCTTCAAAAAAAGGGTTGCGACCGTCCGCTCTTTTTAGAGCAGGTTTGGATTCATTTCGACCGTGAGGCCCGGCTGCATACCTCGCCGAGCGCCGGTAACAGGCGCAAGCCTGGCGTCTTGCTGCGCGATGCGCCCTGGCCCGTAACGGTTCTGAGCCTCTCTCTCGTTGAGAGCCTCTTCAGCTTCAACCTTATCTTGCATTCGCGCAGAGGCGCGCAAATTCGGCTGGCGATAAACCTTGTCGTACAGGTCTTCCGGCATCCAGTGCAGATAGAGCCCCCCGACTACAACTTGCTCGCCGTTCTTGAAAACCGGCTTCCAGGCAACGCCGGCGCGAGGCGGGATCTTTGGATTCATCCAGCGGAAACGTTTTCCAGGGTTGGCCGCGACATACTCATTGACAATCGCGTCAAACTGAGAATCTCCGCGGACAAGCTCGTGCGTGAACTCATCGGCGATCACATAGGCTTCTTGGAATTTCTTGCCTTCCGACGCCTCGGCGATCCCCTCGTTGGTCTGAGAATCGGGAAGGTGGGAGCCGTGTTGCCTTATATACGCACGTGAGCCCGGCTTCGCGCCCTTTTCGGCGATCAACCTGAACGCCTCATCCGTGGTCATCAGATTGATGTCGTCGCGTGTCCAGCCAAGGAATTGAAGGCTTTGCCGTTCTTTGGTGTCGAGGTCGTTAAGGCATTCGTCAAAGGCGCTGTCGATCGGTTCCCCGATCGGTTCGGTCGCGAGAGCCTCGGGGTTTTTGCGCGGGCGTCCAGGTTTGCGTTTCGGGGTTGTGCCCCGGCGAATTTCGGTGACGTTATTATCGCTCGACATTTGGGAGGTCTCCCTCAGCGTCGAACGATTAGGCTGGAGATTTCGTCTTACAGAAACGTTAAGAAGCTCGCGAGGCTTGGCGTTTTGCCGCCTCTACCCTGTCGGCCACCTTTTGAAGAACTGTCGGGTCGAGATCCATCCCGGCCGTGCGCCGGGCCATTTTTTGGAGTTCGGGGGTTATTTTTCCCCTCACGATCCCACCGTCCGGATTGCCGCTGCTCCGAGGCCCGCCTTGAGCGGTCCTGAGCCTCTCACGATTTGCGGAGTCATCGGCTTTCTTTTTCACCGGCCCGAGTTCCTTTTCGGCCCTTGCGGCGGCAAGCTCGAATCGCTCCGAATCCGAGAGATGCGGCTTTTCGACAGACAAGTCTTCAAAGATTTGCTGAGCCCGGCTTTGGAATTTTTCATCCTCGACAAGTCCGGGATAGCGTTGACCGACCTCGCGATATTCAGCATTAAGGCGACGTTCCTCTTGAACCTGTTGGCGGGCGAAGTCTCTAACCTCGTCCATTGTGGCGAATTTGCATTTTTCTTTTAGCAGTTTCGCCAGCTTCGCGGTTCCGTTATCGTCCGCGACGTAATCCGCAAGAGGAATTCCCTCGAGCGCTTCTTCGAGGCTGAGAGCCTTTTCAACAGGCTTTCCGTTTGGCTTCCCGTTGGTTGACTCCGCGGCCGGCCCTCGGGCCTGTTGCCGTTGCGCCTCGCGCGCCCAATAATCCGCCTTCGTGCTTTGGGCCTTAACGTCCTGGCCTAATCGCTCATTTTCGCGCTTGAGCTTCCGAGCCTCTCTCCGCTCTTCGAGCAATTGCAATTGCAACTGTTCGGCGGTCTGCTTTAATGCGAGAGGATCTTCAGGAAGCGCGTTGTCTGTGGTCTGGTCGGCTATCTGAGTCTCAGCTTCGCCGTCCGCGTGGTGGTCTGTTTCGACCTGAGTTTCGTCGTCCATGAAGGGCTCCGATGTGGATTTGTCCGTTCGGACTTAGGGCAGCGTCGGCATCCGGTGGGAATTTTCTCGCCGCTTGGTTCGGACTATAAGCCTAATTTGAAAACCGTGTCAAGGGCTAGCGGAATATTTTATGGGTCGGGTACAGAAGAGCCTCGCCCACTGAACCGAGATAATTCGGCCCGCGAGTAACGATTGTCCATTGTATCGTGCGGCGAATCTCGCGCTCGATTACATAGCAGAGGCGCTTGTGTTCCTGGCTGAAGGTGTGCCAGTTTGTCCCGACTGCGGTCTCCATGATCAAGCGACCGTCTTCGGAAAATACAGGCGTTAATGGACAGCCAGGGATGGCCTTGCTTTCGGGTCCTGGTTTCCGTTCGGGTCTAATGCGGTAATTGCGGCGCCGATTATTCATGCCGCCTCCATTCTTTTCTCAGCCCCCATAAACCTTGAGGCCGGTTGCCCGCATTTTCTGCAGGGCGCGACGGTCTGGCCCCATTCGTCCTGAGCGGCTACGGGGCTTCCATACTCGCCGGGTTTTTCTTCGAGGCCGCCGCAGTCCGCACAGCGAAAGATTGCAATATAGTAGGCGGTCACGAGTCGCCCAGTATCGTCGCGATCCCAAAATCTCATGCTTGACTTCGATGAGCTACCCAATACCTAGCACGGCAATGGGTGTCGCAAAACCAGGGTCGATTTAGAACTTGGGCATGATGCCCAATATCCCGGATGAGATTTTCGCCGCAAGAAGAACAGGGTCTAGTAACAATAGCGCAGCTCTCGCAAAGCCGCCTACCGGGAAGATGTTCGTTCAGCCCACAATAACCACACAGTGAAGCTAAATACTTTCGGCAATCAGCGCAGAATCCCCGGCTTATGGTCCCGGGGCGCTCGCCGCAGCGTCTACATTTAAGCCGGAAGTAAATGCGCCGCGTTCGATTGGCGCTGAATTCGATAAATCGGCAATTTTCAACGGTATAATCAATTGCGCTGTTTTTGCGATCTATGGAGGCTTGGGCCATGAAGCACGCGCCGTCGCGGACATATAAGAGGTAAAGATCCGCAAGAGTCAGTTCACTACCGATTCCCTTTCCGCCGTAGTATGGAAAGCTTTGCGCCCGGTGATCCGTGCATCGCGACTTAATATTTGCAAGTATTCTGTGAAACTTCGTGCGTAACAGCGAAGCGCGCGACTTGTCTCGGCTTTGATTTTTCATTTCAACTTGAGCGCCCATTCTGCGATGGTTCCTTGAATTTGTCGTCGATTATGGTGCATGTACCAATTAGAACATTTCGGGCAGAGAAGGGCGTTTTCACCGTCGATCTGGTGAAGAAACAGTTCCTTGAATCCCTTTTTCTGACACCTGGCGCAAGGATAGGGCGATCTCCCCGGCCCTTCCTTGCTATTGGCTCCCAAGGCCGTTAATTCCTTCCCCAGCCGTGCGAGGCCCTCGCGTTCTTTGATGAGGCAGTCGGGGCAAATGTAGCCGCCCCAATCCGATCCAAGTTCGGGGGCGATTGAATCGGGAACCAGGTTGTCACAGAATCGGCATTGATGGCCGGTTATGAGAGTGATGGTCATTCTTTAGCCGCAGGCACAGGCACCGCATGTTGCTCTTTCGATTTGAAGGATAGCCCTGCCAAGCGTCGCCATTGAATTAACAATGACGGTTCCCGAAATCGGCGCGTTGCAGTTATCGCAAAACTTGAAAAGGCACAAGTGTGGCGTCTTATCGAGAGGCGAAAGCCCGAACATTATGCCGTCAACTCTAGCAAAAACGTCCGTCTTTGCTGGATTTTCAATGCGCTCAATGCCGACTAGTAGCAGCCCCGTTATTGGCTCCATGAGCCTAAGTAGCGTCTGATAATTTTGTTCGGTTTCCTCTTTTCGGGCGGCATTGTACTGTAAAAGCGCTTCTTCTCGAAGTCCCATGTTGTGCCTTTCTAGTGTGGTCGAATAATCGGACTCGCCTCCCTTTCAGCAATCGATCGCGCCGTCTCTTTGAGGTCAATCGACACAAGGGTCTTGTCCTTGTTGATGACGGTAATAAACTCGCGCCCGCAGGCGTTGCACTTGATGGCCGGGTCGTGAGGAATGACAACGACGCTCGCAACCGAGCCGTTCATAACCGACATCCTCGGGACGCGAGTTCTTAGCAGCCCTCGGCCGCATTCGCAGTTGACGACTTTATCCTCGGGGGGCGCGCCGCCTCCGTTTTCAGTACTCATTGTGGCCCTTGCTCCTTGAACAAAGCGATCCGTCGGCCCAGAATGTCGGAATACACGGACATCGCGGTTAGTTGCTGGCTGAGTAGCGTTTGTTCACCTTGGCCCAAGGTCGGAAAAATCTCGCCGCCAATGAAGGCTGAAAGCTTTGAAATCTTTTCGTTCAGGTCTTTTTGCTCTTCGACAACGCGGAGTTGGTAGTCTTTCATTTGTCGCCTTTCTCTCTCTTATGCTCTCGGCCCAGAATTTCCGGAATCGTCAGAACGAGCTCGCAAACTTTGACGTGCGCCTGGCAGTCGGCGAGCTCCTCAGGCTTGCAGGTTTTGAGTTTCGCGGAATAGGTCTTGAGGATTTCAAGAAGCCGCTCATGGACCTTCGGATGAAACTTCAGGTCGTCGGCCGACCATTCGCCGATCTTGTGCGTTTCAATATCGAGAGGGTCGTTGGCGCCGCGCGCGATTTCGGGTTTCATTCTGGAAGTATAAACTAGCTTCCGCCGAAAACATATTCCCTATTCAGGTCATCGGCCCGGCTGAATTTGGCCCTGCGGAGCTCCGGCTCCGGGCTGCCCCATGCCTCCCTGCAGGCCGGCTATGAGTGCGTCCAGTGGGTTTTGCTGCCCGCCCTGGCCCGGTTTTGCGCCGGCGGCGGATCCAATCATCCCGAGCATCGATTGAAGCCCCTGCATAAGCTCCTGAGTCTGGCGCTTCTGTACAAGCGAATTCTGATGCTCGTTGATGTGGTCGCGCATTTTCGTCATCGCGTCCAAATCGTGATCCGCTTCCGGGCCGTCCCACATCGCCATAATGCGGTTCTGGTGATCCGAGATATGAGCTTCGTCGTTGTCCTGGGGGTGAACGTGAATATCGTTCTTGTGAAGCACGCTGGACCATTCATTCTCCGGCGTCTGCGGAGCAAAGCCCGGCGCCGGCTCTTTGGAATACTTCGTGAAGTCAAGGCCGAAGGCGTCAAAGACGTCGACCAAAAACCTGTACTGCAAAACCGGATCTTGCATGGCAACGGGGAAGCCGCGCATGAGTTGCATCAATTGCGCGAGTTCCTGTTTCTTGCCTTCCTTGACCTGGGCGTCATCGGCAAAGGACAAGCTGAAATCATACTTGCCTTGGCGTTCTTTCGCGCCTAACTGAGCCCAGCCGTTTTGAAGCTCCCCATGCTCAAAAAGCCCCTGAGCGTCTCCGTCTGCGACGCGGAAGAAGTTTTGCTCGCTCCCAAACATGGTCCATTCGTCCCAAACCATATCAAGGAATTTCTTCAGATCCTCAGACAGCATTCGCATGTCGAGGGCCAATCTTACATCGCCCGCGCCCATGAGCAACCTTTGACCCCCCAGAGTCCGCGGGGCGTTGGGCTGTTCCATCCCTCGACCCATCGCGTTTTGAGTCAAGCCGGTAAGCATTTCTTGCAGGGAAATGAACATCTGCCAGAGTTCGGCGAAGGGCTGCAGGTTTGGGTTAATGGCCATCTGCTTGACGCCGGCCGCGTTCGCCACCCAAATAACATCGTACGTTTCGTATTTTCGGTTAGCGACGGACTCCCCGACATTCGGCTCGGCAAAAATCGGCGGGGCGATGGAGAAGTCAACGGCCTGGATTACCTTGTTGGCAAGGACCGTCAATTCATTCTCGATGTCCTGAATCATTTCCATCAGGCCCATCGGCCAGGCCTGCCCGTCGTTCAAAAGCCGCATATCGAAGAATGGCCGCTTATTCGGCGTGTCCGGATAAACTTCGTCGGCGTCCTGTATTCCGACAATCAACCTCAGTCGATCCGAGTAACGGACTATCAAATTGGATTCGACCATGTATTTACGGATTCCGTCGGTATCGATGAAAGTCCCGTCATCGGTGGGTTTGCTGGGGGAAGAAAACTCTTGATCTTCTTCGGCGCCTGGCGCCAATCCGGCATTAGCCGGCCGAATCTCCCCGGCCTGATCTTCTTTGCCCGGATCGAGGGCAACGGGCGTGCTTGGCGTTTCTTTGTTGAAATCGACGCCGGCCATAGTATCGCCGCCCATAGCGGTTTCGGCGTTCTCGGCGGGCGGCTGTTCGGCCCAGCGCCGCCAATGTCCATGCCACTCCCAAATTTCAATCTGCTCGCGTTGCATGGTCGTTGACGAATCCCTGAGAATTCCTTCGGCGAGGTCGTCTTCGATCAAAGACGGGTCTTTCTGAGAATCGCGCTCAAGCCCGAATCGCGCGTAGAGAACAATCTTCTTCCAGTTCTGTTTGATGCCCTGATACCAATCGCCCTCGGGATTCTGTTCACCCTCCGGCTCATTGTCCTGAGCGAGCATGTTCGTTGGGGTATCCCAATACCTCCGTATAATCCATTCGACGTTTTGAATGTCATCAAAGCCGGTCTTGCCTTCAAGCGAGGCGGGGAAAATAATCTCATCATTTCCGAGGGGCTGAATCTCCGGCCCTTCGTAGTAAATTTTCCGCTCGGTTTTTCGCTCGCCGGTTATCGGATCGACGGTTGTCTTGTTGTAGAATTTCGTGATCCAGGGAAGATGGGCGAAGGATCGGCCATGTTTCAGTCTCCGGAGAATCACAAGCGCCAGGGGTTTCATACAGGCCATGTTTTTGAAGACCTGCCATTTCATGGCGAGGCTCACCTTCTTGGCTATCTTGTCGTCTTGTGGAGTCGCGGGCTCGGCTTCGACCGTTGCGTTCGTTCCAAAGAGGGCATCGATTTCTCGAGCCCACTTCGTTAGAACCAATGCCAGCACAAACGGCACTTTGAAGTTTGATTTGCCTTGCTCGCCGCCTTGAAGCCCCACCCAGTTACGCCAGGATTTTTCCTGTTCGGCGCATCGGTCAATTCGGACGTTATGATCTTCGATCGCTCGCCAGTAGTCCTGTTGAATCTGGCGCATGAGTGCTTCCATTTCGCGCTTCGAGAATTTGAGCTGGGTGGTCGGCCGGCGCGGTTTCTGTTGTGTAGGCTGAGGGTCGTTGAATCCTGCGCGGCGCCGGAAGTGGCGGCCGAGCCAATCGAAAGGGTTGAGGGAAGCTATACCCATAAAGACTCAGTAAGAATTGGCGTTCTCCGCAAACCAGGCGAGAAACAGATCCGGCGGCTCCTTAATCAAGGGTTGAATTTTCTGGTCTCGCAAGACAAGACAAACGCATGGGTGTCGTGTTTGATAATCGGATTGGTCGACATAAACTGCCTCGCTGGCGACCAATATGTCCCTGATACGGATAAGCATTTTTTGCCCGGCATCATAAGGGCACTCGGTAGTCAGCACTCCATTTGTCACATCGGGCTTATAGGCCATACTGGCCGTGGAGTTTATTGAATTAGGAATTGCGGGTCAAGTGTAGTCGCCCCGTTTTGACCGCTCAATCGAATTTCGCATCCTCGCCTCACGGATCAACTTTTGCTTTTCGGCCTCACTGATCCCGTTGCCCTGGCCGTACTTTTTCGGAAGCTCGGCAAGCGGGCCCTTCGGTTTCGTGAGCATAACCGGCGCACGGTCCAGCGCCCAGGACAAGTACATACAGCCAAAAACTAAATCGTCGTGAGTTCCCTTCTGATGCTCGACCTTCCCGGTCGCGTGCTTCACGAAAGTGTTATGCTCAGAAATCGCCTGCTTTGAGTGCAGGATGATCCCGCGGTTCATCAGGAACCTTTCGTGGGTCGCTATCAACGTCGGCCGCGTGTTCGGCCTAATGACGAAACCAACCTCTTTGCGCCGCCGCGCCGTTGCTTCGTCAAGAACCTCATCGAAGTAAAGGCGGTCTGTCGGGTATCCCAGCCGAATCAACTCGACCAAAACCGCCCTGCCATTGCCTCCGGAGAATTCGGCTTCCACCACCCAATACACCCAATTGCCCCAGCGCCCGCCATAGTACCATCCGAGATCATACAAATACTGAGCAAATGGTGTAGGTTCAAGGCGCGTGTGCAACTCGGCGACTTGTTCCCCTAAAGAACGCTCGCCGATTTCAGCCACACACCAATCGGGATCGGGGGTTCCTTCGCCTTCGTTGATGTCAACGCCTTTGGCGACGTCGACGCCTCCAACGTACTGTCCGCCAGGCTGAGGGTGCTTCCAGATTGAGAGCTCGCCGTACTGATGCGGGGTAAACATAATTTCCTCGCGCCGAGTCGCGGGATTCAAGGTCATGGACAGTTCGCCGCGGTCGTATGGAACATTGGTGGGCATCCAAATGAATAGCTTCGGGTCGAAGCGTTGTCGATCAGAGGCGGCAAAGCTTACTTGCCAGGAGTGGGGATATTCCTGGTCAAACTTTTTCTTGTCCCCCTTGAACTCTTCGAGCTTTTTCCGCCGCCAATAAAGCTGTTCGAGCTGCAGGTTGTATTGCTCCTGAAGCGCCCATTCCTCATCAGTGAGGGATTGTTCAAACTTCTCCGGGTCGATTCCTTCAGCGATGAAGTCCCGCCAGTTGTCTTCATCCTCAAAGCAGCCGGCGAAGAAGAACCGATAATCGCCGATCCCGTCCATCGCATCAATGCAGTCTTTGTAAAAGGCGTTGTGCCCATTAGCCGTCGATTCCTGAAAGACCATCGTGCCCGGGTCGTTCGGGATCGTGCCAATGAGCGCCGTCATCAGGCCCCGAATGTTCGGGTAGTAGGCGGCCTCGGAAAGATGAAGGAACCTGAAGTCAAACGACCGCCCAAAGTCCAAATTCTTCGCGGTCGCAATTTCAACGCTTGAACGGTTTGCCCATTGAATAAAACCGGAATCAACTGAAGCGGAGCGCCGGGTCACGCGCGGGAGGCCGATTTTTAGATAAGGCTTATAAGTCTGCTCGTACTGGTGATAGTAGCTGAAAAGCTGGCGCGCCGCCTTCTTTTCGTGTGCAAGTATCAAGGCGGCCTGGCCCTCAAAGAAAGGCGTGCCGTGGAAGATTATCGCCGAGATGATCCGGGAGATTCCTATTCGCCGGGTCTTGTCGATGATGAACCGAACAGGCTGGCTTTTCCGAATGCAGTCGTTGACCTCGTTCAAAAATCGAACCTGCGCGGCTTTTAGGTTGAAGGGTACAAGTTGGCCGGCTCGATTCTGAAGGGTAAGGGCGGCCGGAATGAATTTGCCGTGATCCCTGAATTCGTTCCATAGATTGAGAGCGCCCGTTATTGTTGCGGGATCAATCGGCGTGTCAAATTGGACTTGAGATTGCACAAGGATGTTTTAGTGAGCGCGCGGTCGTTGGTAACGAGATTCGTTCCATGCTTCATTTCGAATTTCCCAAACAGAGACGCCCCCAAGCGTCTGCTCAAACGGTTTTTGGAGCGCGCGCTCGCGGTTGATTCTATAGCAAGTTCAAAGAAAATCAAAGCCCGGCTGGCAAGACCGGGCTTCGATTCCATTCAGCACTCGTAATGCGTCAGTGTGTCCCTCACTGAAGATTAAGTTGATTATGGCATGGGATCGGGGGCGCGTCAAGGATCAGCGTTTTTATCTTGAGTGGTTTGATTCTCATACTGGCATATCCTCGTTTCGCTGTCTGAAATACGCTCGAATGCCGTCCCTCAGTTTGATGTCTCTGAGGGTTCCGTGATCGACCAAGTGATAAACCCCTTGCCGGTCCCTCTTCAAATCGTGGGTTGGATCAAACTGACAATCAATTAAAATCTGGTCCCTGGTCGCGTACCTCCGGAATTTTTTCGGCCCGTGAGGATAATGCAGGGCGAGGCCCTTGACGACGCCTACATTCCTTCTGATGAGTCTTTCGGCCCTTTCCTGCCAGGACATCATCGCGTCAAGAAAATTCTTGTGGTAGCCCTTCCTGATGACGCGCTGCACGCCTCCAATCAACGCAAAGACCGTGTAATAATCGCAGGCGCCCAAAATAGCGGTGTCGATCAATCCCCCTACCGCGTCCCAGGCATCGCGCCGACAAGCCCAGGCCAGGCCCGGCGCGCCGGGATAGCCGGGCTTCCCGTAAGGGTAGTAGTAGCCAGCGGCCGGCGGCTTCGTGAAGTCGTACCTTCCGGAAACGTAGTTATCCATAAAGCCGTTTGCGGTGCCGATCAATTCGCCATCCGAATTCAAATCCTGATACTGACTCCACATCTGCACGAAGGAATAATACTGCAACTGATGGACGGTTTCATCGGCCCAATCGGGTCGAGCAAACAGCACGTCAGAGTCCACCCACGCGACATACTTCCAGTCCGCGGGCAGCCTCGACACAGCCAAGTTGATGAGATTCTCTTTGATCCAAAGATCAGTCGAGGGCCAATCAGACCGGAGCTGAATGTTGAACGGATCGTTTGGGGTCGTGACAACGAAATCGCGATCTCCGAAGGCTACCTCGATCGTAACAAGCTGAGCCTGATGCCCCGCGTTGACAACCATGTCCTTGAAGTCTTCATAGAGCCTCCACCGACTGCGCCAACGAATGGGATTGAAAATTGGCGTGACCACGTAGAGAGGATGGTTATGTCTATCAGGGCGCTCAAAGAGTCTGTGCGGGCGGTCAATCAGGAGTTGGCGCGAAGGCGCGGGCGGGTTTGCTCGGGGCAGATTCGGTTCCACTAGAAATGGCCTTTCAAGGCATCAGCGCGATCAAGAAAATCGGGACCAAAAGTACAGCGGTGAGGGATAGCCAAAAAAGAGTTTTCAAGACTCGGGCGCGGCGGCGCATTGCTTCTATTCGGGCTAGGACCGCAAAGGAAACGGAGGTCATGGGAGCTCCTTCCGCGGCAAATAGGTTCCACGCTCAGGGTGAGGGAGAGCCTGGATGGATCTAGTTTCCTCAGATGCCGAAGCAACACAGCGCTCATTTTCCCCAGCCAAGTGAAATGCGCGCGTTTTAGCTGTTCCGCGAACGAGGACAAGGTTTACCTCATCGCCGAGCTTCAGAGTTCCGAAGGCGGCATTTGCGGTCTGGCACCCTAACACGAACCCAACTTGAGTACGACCAATGTGAAGGGATAACGCGAATGCATTTTGCTGTCCGTCGGGAACAGCATCGACCACGATTTTCAGGGTTTTGTCGCTGGCTGCGGGTAGATGGCTACACAGGCTAAACTCGTCATGAGCGGCTTGGCGTTGCTGTTCGTATCGCACGTCCTGCTCTTTACGCATCAGCAAAAGTACGTTGTCAAGCTCTTCAAGCGTTTGCGGGATACTAACACCGGCTCTGGCGCATACCTCTTGAAGATCGGCCCGGCCTTGCCAGTAGGCAAGTTTTTGGTTGTCGTAATGCTGTTCAGTCGGCATTGTTCACCGCCCCTCGTGGAAAAGAGACTTGAGAATCGGCATTTGACGGGTCTCCGTGTACCCGTGTGTAGGCGAAAAGCTTGGTTCAAATCCAATTTTGGACCGGCGGGCAAGCCGGCTTCCCGCGTGTTTGGCCGCCATCGCCGGGTTAATCTCGGTCCAGTTTCCCGTTGTCGGGTCGAAGGTCTGCGCGTAGCCCCCGGCCAACACTTGAAAGGACCTGCTCATGTGGCCCCTGAAATCGTACTTCTCGCCCGGTTCGTGGAAGAGCTCAAACCACGAGGGGAATACGAAATCAGAAACCAAAATACCATCGCCCGGTGGAACAGTTGGGGGTAACGCGATGGCGTAGGCGTACTGATCGTCTTCGCACGGGTCACAGACTTCGTATGCCCAAAACCCCTGACCAGCCTGGGCGATTAGATTTATCCCCGGATCGGCCAGCATTTCGAGCAGCTCGTGAGAAGCGCAGACGGTCCAAGATTCGCCGTCGTCCATCGTAGTTTTCGCAAAACATTTCCCGAGCGGCTGACCTGTCGGAGTTACGTCGTGATAGCCCAGCGCGTCGGCCTGATCGGAGTTGTCGAGGATCGCCAGAATCCAAGCGTTTGCGGGCGGCCTCTCAGGTACGGCCGCGCTGCTAGCCTCGACGGCGAGCGAAGGTTTGTAGCCAGGCCAGAATTTTACCGCGTAGTCGTCCCCCCAGGCCGGGAGCCAGTCACGGGAGACCTGGATTTGCAGGGCCGCGGCAAGCTGCTGGCATTGCAGGCCGGTGATTACGGTTGATTCGTTGACGATTGCGATTTGTGGGTTGCTCAAGGCGTCCTAGACCTCCCTGTCTTGGATTGGGCTTGAGCCAGTTTGCCGGTCTAGGTTAGCGCCCCGGCCCTTACCCAAGCTGCAACGGGAGCGAGTGTATACCTAAACTGGGGGGCCTTGTCAAGGGAAAAGTTTTTAGCGGGGGTCGGAAGGGTTTTCGGGGGGAAGATAACGGCAACCACGGGGCCACTGATCAGGCCGAGGACGTACCCAACGAAAAAAGCAAAACCTAAGCTCACTTCAGTCCTTCCAGCGCCTCCAGAGCGAGGATTTCGATTGCGAGAGCGTAGGGCGCCATCAGCCACCACGACCACTGATCCCAGAGGGCGAGTTTCGCGTGCAGGTCGGGGCTCACTTCAAAGGCCTCTTCGAGCGCATGGTCTCCTTAGCGAAGGCTCAGCATAAGCCGTTCTTCCCCTGCGTCGCCCGAGAAACTCTTCGACGGGACACGTTCGACACTCGCGATAAAAAGCAACTGAGCTTTGGCGTGCGGTCGGTCGATCGCGGTATTATTGCCAGTAATGCCAATCATGCTCATGCGGCGGCGGTGCGGCTTCCTGTTTTGCCTGATAGAGCGGGGATAGCGCCGCTTTTTTCTTTGGGACCCAATGGGCAAATTCCAAAAGTCGCCGAAGGATATCGATGCTAAACATGCTTGTCGCTCTCCGTAGCGGGCGGTTCATTTCAACCCCTCCACAAACTCCACCTGGCGCTTGATGAGATTTTCAGTGTCACTCAGATTATCGGTTGCTCTCCGCGCCGGTATGGGTTCGGGCTCGGAGAATTTGAGCGCGAAGTAAATCACGAGTGGAAGTATCGCGATGATGATCATTTCGGCAACCTCACAAGCACAAACTCATCGCCCCTACGAAGAGGCGCGCGACCGATCATTTGGCGAAGGTCTTTTAGTGGGATCCAAACGGAATCGAGGTAATTTCCTTCGTCATCGGCGAATCTGAGAATGGCGCAACGTTGAAAGTCGAGATTGTCGGCGGTGCCGTCGTAGATGATTTTCATTTCCGCCCTTTGGTATCACGCTCGGGAGCGCCTTAGTGTCAAAGTTTTCGGTTTTTTCGAATCAAGTTGCTTGACCGCTCCCGAGCGCATTCTTACGCTACTACGAAT
>Ga0187819_10000019_pt1 | contig 70901 bp, 65 predicted proteins | sample NC_wetland_sal_i_15_FD_132411 | JGI IMG/M metagenome (GOLD analysis project Ga0187819, IMG submission 132411) | Wetland sediment microbial communities from Neuse River Estuary, North Carolina, USA - SO4_4 | ecosystem: Environmental > Aquatic > Freshwater > Wetlands > Sediment | place: USA... | reverse complement strand
TTGCAAGTCCGCCCGCGGGCACCGCACTCGCCCGCGCGACCCGGCTATGCCTGCCGGGTCACGTCCGAGATGGGCGAGGTTCGAAGCTCGATGTAACTGTATCGGGGACCAATGTCAATGTAAAGGGGACGAAATATTTTCATGCGTCCTTGCTTTTTCGATGCTGCCGTTCAGTTACAAAAACTGTCGGCTTTGCGCGATGCCGGACGTGCAGACGCAGACTTCGGTCGCGATTGATCCAATTGCGACATAGTGCCGACATCAATCGCACTCGCGGGTTTGATGCCAGGCGGAACCGTTTCAGTCGCACCACGCTTTTGCTATTTTATTAATCCGGGCAGCCGTTTCGAAGGGATGATCCGTGAGCGGAATTGGGCGGGCTGCGCTTTCAAGTGCATTGATGCTTTCGGCAACGACGTTGGAGCTGGCGTCGATGAATGCGCCGGCTCTGGCGCAAACGTTTAACGACCGGAAATGCACCGGTAATCCCGACATCCCGTGGGACGAGCAGATCGTCGGATGTACCAACGCGATCAAGTCAGGAAGATATACCGGAAAGGATCTTGCCGCGGCCTTCAACGGCCGGGGCACCGCCTACCGAGCCACGGGCGATTTTGTCCGCGCCATCCAAGACTATGATCAAGCAATTAAACTCAATCCGGATGACGCCACCGCCTTCTACTATCGCGGCATTGCAAACGGCATGCGGGGCGAATCCGACCGCGCCATTCAAGACTTCGACCAGGCGATCAAGATTAATCCGAATCACGTCGGCGCCTTGTACAGTCGCGGCCTCACATATAGCAACAAAGGCCTATGGGACCGCGCCATCCAAGACTACGACGAGGCAATCAAACTCGATCCGAACTACGTCAGAGCCATCAGCAATCGCGGCAACGCCTACTTCGCCAAGCGCCAATATGATCGCGCCATCCAAGACTACGACCAGGCGATCAAGCTTGATCCGAACGAGGCCATTCCCCTCAATAATCGTGGCAGTGCTTACTACCAAATCGGCCAAGTTGACCGCGCCATTCAAGACTTCGATTTGGCGATCACGCTTAATCCGAACTATCCCGACGCCCTCAACAATCGCGGCCTCGCCTACATAGGCAAAGGTCAATACGATCGGGCTATTCAAGACTTTGACCAGGTGCTTAAGCTCGATCCGAAAGACGCCGACGCCATCAGAAATCGCGCTATGGCCATCACAAGGAAAAATAACTGATAGCAGCTGCCAGATCGCATGGCCGAGAACCATCGACGTGCAGCTAGCTTTGTTGCCAAAATCCTGGGGGAACAAAAGCCTGGCGATGAGCTACCTGTGAGACTCTTGAACTGGTCGTCAACCTCAAGACCGCCAAGACAATTGAACTGTCGGTGTCCGAGTCGTTCTTGGTACTGGCAGACAAGGTAATCGAGTGAGGTCGTGCGATGTCGCTTATCGGCCCTTCGCGGACGTGGCGAAGTATCTGTTTTTGGTGAAGACCGGAAATAGGGAGCGATATATCAGCCCGCTTTCATTTCCTTGGGCGTCGGAATGTATTTCTCCATCCGCGGCGTCGCGCCGTTCTTGCGCATCTCGTCGAGCCAGATGCGGTGGATACGCGGGTCCTGATCGTCGTATTCGATCTGATCGCCGCCTTCTTTGACGCTTTTCGACACCGCCGGCGTGTCGCCTTCGCTCGCGCCGAGCAGCGAAACGCGTTGCGCGCGCATCGTCGGATAGCGCAAGCCCCCGACGGCGGTGGCGAGATAGCGCGCCGGTGCGGGCCCAGTGTTGAAATGCTGATGAAATTGCCGGTCGGCCGGCACCAGCACCATGCCGTGTTTCCAATCGATGCGGCGAAAATCCTTTTCGTGCTCGTACCACAGCAATGAGAAACCCTGGCCCATCACGCACATGACGTGAAAGCTCGGCCCGTGCCGATGCCCTTTCTTGTAGGTGCCGACCGGCATTTCCGAAATGTGCGCGTGCATGGTGCCATCGGCCAGCACGAACATGATATTGGCGCCGCCGGCGCCGCGATCGCCCCAGCTTTTCAGCTCGATCGCGGTCAAGTCCGGCACGAAATTGGTTTCCCACATGTGATTGCCGGGCCGGACGGTGATGAGATTGCCTTCGCCGGCAAAATATTCGCGTTTTCCGGCGCGCTCGCTGAAATCAAAATCGCAACCGAAGACGAAGTCTTCATTGTGGAAGACATTCATCACCATCGGCAGGTTGGTGGTGCTGACCAGAAGCGCGCGCTCGGCGCCGCTGCCGTTAAAGTGGCGATATTTGGCATTGAGCGGAATGGCGAACAGGCTTTTCTCGCCCCATTCGAAACTGCGGCGACCGCCATCGGCGAATTCGAGCTGCGTCGAACCGTGGCCCTCGAGCACATAGACGACTTCTTCGTAGAGGTGGCGCTGCGGCGCCGTCGATTTTCCGGGACCAATATCGAACAGAAACATATTGGCGAAATCGCCGCGGCCCTTGAGATGAACCGCCGCGCCGTTGACGCCGTAACGCGGCCAAGGCGCGGTCTCGACCGCGAACAAGTCCACGCCATAATCATCGGTGAGCGGAATGCCTTCGCCGGCAAGCCAATCGAGATAGGGATCGATGCCGTAGCGCGGTTTGTCTTGATTCGCTTTGGCTTGCGGCGTCTCGCGGACGTTCATGCGTTTCCTCTGGCCCTTTCCCGGCCTTTGACGGTTCGATCATAATCGATTGCCGCGGCTTGTCATTCGCCTTTGCGTCATTGCGAGCGAAGCGTTTCCCGGACGCGGTACGGCGCGTTTGTGTCGCCTCTCCCCGACGGGGAGAGGTCGACTTGGGAGCCAACGGGTCCGGCCCGAAGTGGCGGCCCGATGACAAGCTCCGCGAGCAAGTCGGGTGAGGGGGATCGGACGGTGCAAGATTTTGATAATCCGTTCCCCCTCCCTCGCCTGACGGCGCTCGGCTCCCTCTCGCCACTGGGGAGAGGGAAAGTGACAGCCGTTAAAACATTCATGCTGCACTGCGCCCGGGACACAACGGCCGGATTACTTCGTCGCTTGCGCTCCTCGCAATGACGGCGGCAATTCAATTCAACTGAAAAGCGCTCTGATGATTCTGGCGAACACTATTTGCCGAACAGCAACGACTTGATCACGACCGGCACCACGCCGGGTGGCGCGATCAGTTCGCCGAGATCGATGTAGTCGAGCTCGTGCAATTCCACGCCGTCGAGGCAAACGATTTTTCCCGGCCAATTGAGTTCGCGATGCATGAGCCGTCCGAACGTCTTGCCGATATCGCCGTCGATCGCCAAGACGAGAAGGTTGATCTTTTCCTGCACCGGCTGCAGGCCGCCGACGATAGCTTCGGCGGTGGCGCGCAAGCGCGAATGTTCCGGATCGCCGCGCCAGGTGAATGCGATCGTAACGCCGGGGACATTGTCGAGGTCGATTTCTTCGAGACCGCCGCGGATTTCCGCAGCCGTCCGTTCGCGGTCAAGGTGCCCGGCATCCATCGTGACGTGCACGACCGGCACATTGCAGACGGGAAGCACGTAAGGATCGGGCAGGTAAATGGTCTTGCCGCTGACCTGCACCGTGAACTGCGAGGCGCCGATGACGGTGGCGCGGATGCGCTGGCCCGGGTCGATCAGCGGCAAGCCGGAGCGGGCGCCCAGTTCGCGCGCCAGCACCTGCGCGAGCGGCTTGGCGATATCGCCGAACTCGGAACTCTCGTGGCCGAATATATATTCGGCGACGCCGCCCGAGAGCGTTAGCGCGGCCGGGGCAACTTTGCGTGGCAGCGGCTCGGTGAGCGAGAGCGATCGCGCCAGCGGGTCGAGCGGTGCGTCAAGGATCACATCGGCTGCCGCCACCGCGAGGCGCTGTACGATGCGGCGGCGGACCGTTTCATCGGCAAGTGTCGTCGGTGACAATTTCAACGACAAATCATCGGCGACAAGCCGCGCGGCGTGATCGATGCGCGTCCAGTCACCGCACGCATCCGCCGCCACGAGCCGCCCGCCGACGGCGAAGGCCGCCAATCCGACAATCGTGCCGCGGTCGATCAGCGCAAGCTTGGTCGTGCCGCCGCCGATATCGACATGCAGCAGGCAAATGTTGCGCGCTTTCGACAGCGCCACGGCGCCCGAGCCGTGCGCCGCCAGCCGCGCCTCGAGCCTATGGCCGGCGCTGGCGCAGACGAATCTTCCCGCCTGCGCGGCGAAGAGTTCGTCGATGGCGCGCGCGTTCTTGCGCTTGATCGCCTCACCGGTGAGGATAACGGCGCCGCCGTCGATTTGATCTTTCGTGAAACCAGCGTCGCGGTAGCAGCGATCGATGAAGTCGCCCAGCACGGCAGCGTCGATCAAATCATCGGAACGAAACGGCGTCAGCAGTATCGGCGAGCGCCACACGATGTCGCGCCCGATCACGACAAAGCGGCTCGAGTGGCCTTGCGATTGCCGCTGCAGGGCGACTTTTGCAAACAAAAGGTGCGAAGTCGAACTGCCGATGTCGATGCCAACCGTCGTGAACACCAGATTGTCTTGAGCCCAGATCGACCGCGCGATGGCGGCGCGTTCGGCCAGCGTCTCGCTATGCTCGTGGGAAAAATCGGTCTCGTGCATCGGTTGAGGAAAATTAGCGCGCAAAGGGTAGTCTGCGCCAGTAAAGAAAGATTAGGGCGACCTCGCGGCTTATCAGCGACAAGTCCCGTTTATTCCTCAATATTAGCCTTGGACCGCGCTGGTCGCACGGCCGTGCGATTATCGCTTGCCGAGCCGATTGGAAATATGAGTTCAAAACTGGTACCATGAGAATCTGTCTTTGACAGACGCAATGCACCGCCGTGCTCCTCCGCGATAGCCCGACAGATCGAAAGGCCAAGTCCCGTACCGCCTGGTTTTGTCGTAAAAAACGGATCGAATATCCTGTCCCGAAACTCGGGTGCTATTCCGTCTCCGGAGTCCTGGATATAAACTGAAACGCTTGATTTCTCATCGAAACCGGTCACCAGCCGCAGACGCCTGTTGTCGGACGAACCGGAGCGCATTGCCTCAATCGCGTTTCTGACCAGGTTCAAAATGACCTGCTGCATCTGGGTATGATCGGCATATATCTGTGGAAGATTCTCTTGGTATTCAGCTGTAGCAGTTATGGTCCCAACCCTCAGGTCGTCCTGAACCAAGTTGAGTACCTCGCTACAAATATCGTTTATTTGAATCATTACCCGTTGAGTTGGTGTATCTTTAAACAACCCGCGAATAGCGGTAATTATTTCATTCGCGCGATGGGTCGCATCTACCATTGAGTCCAGACACTCGCTTGCCCTGTTCAAATCAGGTGGCGTTCGCTTGAGCCAATTCAATCCTGCCGTACCTCGGGTTGCGATTGCGGTTAGCGGCTGCCTGACTTCATGCGCCATTGCAGCTGTGGCTGCCTCCACGCTGACAAGCCGATCGGCACGTTCGCGTCGTAACAGAAGGTAAGCATGGGTGAGGCGCGCATAGAGCGCCGAACTTTCCGCAAGCAGGACGACCAGCAATGTAGAGCTGGCGACCAGCGCAACCACGCGCGCGACGTACCAGCCGGCGCTGAAGCGAACGTACGTTTCGAAAATCGCCACTAAAAAGTTCGGCCACCACGCAAACAAGACCACTATTAGCCAGAGGTCGAGAATCGTGCGTCTGCGAACAAATAACAACACGAAGGCCGCGAGGTTAGCTGCCCATAGAAAGATGTTGACATTGTTGGCTGACGGCGTCTGTTCCAGCGTATTAAAATAAAGAGCTGGCAGATAGGTGGCGCCATTTACCGCCAGCCACGTCAGTACAGCCGTCGTCACCAGTACGAATGCGACGGTAACGGTAAGGTTGACCGCGATCGATCCGCTGGAAAGCCGGGCAACGTCGCGTCGATCTTTTGCTAGCGCATAGATTATCAGCGTCAGTGGAAACGTGGTGTGCCAGAGCGCAAAGATCCAGGCTGCACTATTTAACCCATCGCCGATCAGACCAGTCGAAGAATATACACCCGGAAAAGCAAGGGTTTGTATGAAGGCAAAAAGCCCGCTGAATACATATCCGCTCGCCACTGCCAGAAGGGCACGCGCAGGGTAGATCGAATACTGCGCAAACAGAAGGGCAGCTGTCAAAAGGTCGATGACGCACATGACTGTTTGAACAGCCGGGATGAAACCGTCAGCACGGGCGAGCCGCACGTTCGCGAATGGCGCCACCATCACATCGATGACCGCGAGCACGATGATGAGACTGAACGCAATCCTGCGCTCTCTCGCGCTTATCGGCATCGCCGCGATCACGACCGGAAGATGATCTTGACCTGAGCCGGTGGGTAAGGATTCAACAGCTGTCTTGGTCACACCCGGTTCTCTTGCTACGCCAAGCTCAAGACATCATAGCTAATTGAAACGGACGTCAGTAGGTCTCTCGCGCCGTCAATAGACTGACGCTTTTTGAGGTAAATCAATTTTCGTCCGGCTCAATTGCTTTAGGTTAGCGCCGGGACGGTCCTTTGCGAGGAAGAGGACCGCTCTCTCCTCCCGGAAAACTAAAGGCCGCTACTCGAGCGGCCTTATTTTTTTCTGGCTTCGAACATTCCAGAGCGCTGGAACGCATCGATACTTTGGTTTAGGCGCGTCAAAACAATGACTGATCCAAATCGCAAGCTTGCATCGGTTGTGCCGGGGCGTGAACCACGCGACCGTGGGTCTCATACCAATCGCCATACGTGTTTTTGACTAGGATCAATATTTCCCCCGCTTCACTATGCTTTAGCCACATCTGGAACGGTCCTTTGTGAGGATGGAGTACCGTTCCTGTCCTCAAAAACTGAGGCCGCCCGCTTGGCGGCCTTTCTCTTATGCCAAACGTACCACGCGCTGACGCACCACGAGCTAACGTGACGACTGCCCGACGACTGCCGATGTCCGAGTACACGCTCTAGTTCGTCTGCAACAGATTGGCGACGGTCTTGATCTCGTTACGGGCGTATTTCGGCAGGCCGGCGCTGATCGATTCTCCGGAATTGAACGACGACTGCCCCATCAGCACTTGCGCCGGCACCAGGTTGCGCAGCACGGGCACTTTCTCGAATTCGCGCTTCTCATCAAGCACGTTGGCTTTGATCGCCAGCGTCATGAATGCGGTCACGACGGTTTTGTCGGCGTCCGATGGGTGGGCCTGGAAGACAGCGAAAAACTTGCCGAATTTCATGATCTGATTGACGTAGAAAATGTTCTGTTCAAGCACGCCAGTGATCGTGGTGTTAAGCGCGGTCAGCTCCTGCAATCCGCTTTGGTCGAGATCGGCCAACGGCAGCGCGGCGAGTTCGCTTTGAAAATCGATATGATCGGCGACCTTTTTGCTGTCGCGCAATTTGTTCACCAGCGTGATGCCGATCGGTATCTTGCCCTCGAGCTTATAAGTCGACGCAATGCAGATCGTGTTGGCAAGGCCGGTGCACCACTTGCGATCGGGGTTCTCGTTACCGATGCCGGCTTTGTCCTTGAACGCCGTTACATCGGCCGCGCCGACGAGTGAATGTTTTATGGCGGGATCTATCTTTTGCAAAAACGCGAGCGTCACGTAGCGGGAAAGATCGATTGCGCTTGGCGCCTTAGCCAGCACGAAGCGCGCCTGCGCGACATACATATAAAGCTTTTCGGTATAGGGCTTTTGCGCCGGTTCGGCGGAACTGTCTTCGATATTGATTACCGGTTCGACGTAACTCGGAAACAGCGCCAGAAATTTTTTCTCGATTGGCTGCCGGTTTGCCCATTCATCAAAGGGCATCAGCGCGCTTTCGCTGGTTGCTCCCGCGCCGCCGGTACGGTCGCTGAATTCGATCGCGCCTGCCGCGAGTCGCGTCGCGTCGGCTTTGCGCGCCGAACTGACGTTGTCGATGCGAAATTCCGTCGTCTGCGCGATCGAATGGGACGCGGCAAACAATGCGCCGGCAATCGCGGCAAGGACCGCCGCGCGCCGCATGCGCGCTTTTCGCCGAGGGGAATCGATCAATTCACCCGCCCGCCCCAGAAGAATTCACGCAGCGGCGAGGGATTGTCGCTCCAACGCCAGGGCTGGAACAGACCACGTACTGCAGGGGGCGGCTGCGGCGGCAGTGACTGCGAATTCGGGTAGTAAGAGCGCCCGATCCACTGCCCATTGCGATTGTACCCGCCCCAGAAGGAGCCCTGATCGTTATAGCCCCATTGGTCGCCTTCATAATAGCCGCCGTAGCGCGATGCCAATTGATACTGCGTATCCTCAATCTGACCGGCGGCATCGCGGCGGAAATGCTCGACAAAGCCGCCGCCCGCGACGCGATTGCCGGTGGCGTAATCGATCGGCACATCCACGAGCAGTTTTCTCGCCTCCGGTGATGGCCCGCTCAGCAGCGTTTTCGGCGCAATGTGTTCGGCCCAGATCGCCTGGATGATCGGCTCGAAGATCGGCAGCGCCACGCGCGCGCCCGTCGCATTGGTGCCGAGCGAGCGCCGCTTGTGATCGGCATTGTCGTAGCCGACCCATACCGCAACGGTGACGTCATTGGTAAGACCGATGAACCAGCCGTCCACGGCGTCTTCGGTCGTGCCGGTTTTGCCCGCGACATAGGGTGACAGCCCGCCGATCGCGCGCGCGGTGCCGCGCGCCACGACCCCCTGCAACATGGTCTTGAGCTGGTAAAACGAGGCGCGATCCGCGGCTCCGATCCATGGCAGCGGCGTCTTCGGATATTCGTAAATCGTCTGACCGTTGTCCTCGATCGAATCGATGCCGTGCGGCTGCGGCAGCGCACCCTCGTTGGCGACCGCCGCATAGAACGCGGCGAGATCGATCATTCGTACCGGCTGTGCGCCGAGCACGAAGGGGTAATAGCGCACGCATTCGGAATAGATTTTCGCGGCGACCGCCGTGGCGCAGACGGCGTCGAGACTCTTCTCCGGGCTGTCGCTGATCCCGCCGTCGAGCAGATGCGCAGTCACCACGTTGATGGAGTTTTCAAGCCCCCGCCGCATGGTGAAAAGGCCACCTTCATTGTAGTCGGCATTGCGCGGCGACCAGAAATCCTGCGGACGCGCATAGCCGCCGTAATCGCGGCTGATCACGTCGCGGCCATCGGCGCCGCTGCCGATCGGAGGGAGCGTGATCGGTTCGTTGGGCACCAGCGTGTTCGGCTGCAGGCCATGCTGGAGCGCGGTGAGGTAGGTCAACGGTTTCATGGCTGAGCCAGGCTGGCGCTGGCTCTGCGCGGCACGATTAAGCTGGCTGAGCGGATAAGAAAAGCTGCCGGCCATCGCCAGGATCCGGCCGGTCTTGTTCTCAAGCACCAGCGCCGCGCCTTGCACCGTCGGGCGGACACGGAGCTGCGCTTGTCCCCCGGCTTGGCCGCCGCTTTGCTGAGCGGTGCCGCCGCTTTGCGCACCGCCGATATTCGATTTGCTCCTCGACCGGGTCTCGTCGCTCTTGCTCTCGACGAATTTGTTCTCGACGACATGGACAAAGACCACGTCATAGAGCCCGAGGCCGCGCCGGATCGCACCGCTCCACACGGCGAGCGGCACGATGCGTCCGTCCGGCAAGCCGACGCGGATCGCCTCGTCGCCTTTCTTGCCGCTTCCCTTCGACAGCACGACTGCGGGAGTCCAGTGCACATCGTAGAGCGGCAAGCGCGCCGCTTGCAGCGCCTGCTGCCAAGCCGGCTCGCCGGCGCGATTGTCGCCTTCAAGCTTGCGCACCGTGTCGCCAATGTTCGCTTCAGGCCCGCGGAATTGCATCCGCCCGGTCGATAATTCGTAACGCGCCAGGCCTTCCTGCAGCGCGGCTTCGGTGTCGCGCTGCAATTGCGCATCGATTGTGGAATGCACGGTGTAAGAGCGCGCGGTCAGGCTGGCGACGCCATCGGCTTTGGCCTCGCGGCCTAGGAAATCGACGAAGTGAAAGCCGGTGTCGCGCCGCGGATGCTGGTAGGCGACAAGCTTCGGCGGCGCCGCGATCGCCTCATCCTTTTGTGCCGCGCTGATGGCGCCGTCTTCCTGCATGCGTTCCAGCACGTAACCGAGCCGTTCTTTGGCGCGATCCGGATGCCGGTCCGGATTGTAGTAATTCGGTCCCTTCAAGAGGCCGGCCAGCATCGCACCCTCGGGCACCGTGAGATCCTTGGCCGATTTGCCGAAATAGCTGCGCGCGGCCATTTCGATGCCCCACGAGCCGCGGCCGAGATAAGCAGAATTCAAATACAGTTCGAGAATTTCGTTTTTGCTGAGCGTGCTCTCGAGCCGCGACGCCACGATCATTTCGCGAATTTTGCGCTCATAGGTGACGTCGTCGCCGACCAACAGATTCTTCACCACCTGCTGGGTGATGGTCGAGCCGCCTTGCGGCCGGCGCGGGTCTGCGAGATTGCCGACAAAGGCACGGATGATGCCGCGCTCGTCGACGCCATGATGCTGGTAGAAGCGCCGGTCTTCGGCGGCGACGAAGGCCTTTTGCACCGGCTCGGGAATATCGGCGAGCGATATCCAGATGCGCCGGTTGCCGGACTCGAACACGTCGGCGAAATCCCGGCCATTGCCGTCGAGCACTACGCTCATGCTCGGCAATCGCTTGCCTTTGAGGATGTTTTGATCCGGCAGATCCGCGGCCGCATTATTGAAGAAGTCGATCACCTGCCGCATGTCCACGACCGGATTCGTGATCGGTTCGTTTTTGCAGAACTGGTGATAGGCGGTATTCAGATCGGTGAAGTTCAGCCCATGGAAAGGCTTGATCTCGGTGCCCGCCGCCGCCTTGGGATCGTCAAGCGCGGTCGTGATCAGATCGTCGAGATTGATCGATTCAATGTCGAAGGCTTGCTTCATATGCGCGCAGCCGCTGCGCAAAATCTGCACGACCTCGTCCTGGTCCTTGGCCGGATCGAATTGCGTCTTGATCGCCTGCGGCTGGGTCGTGACCTGGCTCAGCGCCAGCGCCGTCGCAAAGATCTTGACCAGGATCAGGTCCATGGGACTCGCGGGCGAAGGGCCGGATTCGAGGAACGCAACGAAACAACGGCGATTATAGCGATCTGATCCACACAAAGAGACTTTTTTGCGAGTGCGCGAGGCCACCAGACCATGGCAACGATGGCATAAATTGCGCGGAATTCTGTAACTTTAAGGATCAGTTCTTGGCATCAAGTCTTGGCATCAAGTCTTGGGATCAGTTCTTAGCCGGCGCCAAGCCGTCAAAATGGCCGCGATGCTGGAGCAAGGCCAATAACATCAGTGCCGGCAGACCGGCACCTGCGCATATGGCAAAGAACCACGCCCATCCGGTCGCCGCCGCGATAAAGCCGGCAGCCGACGAAAGGTAAGTCCGGCCGAATGCCGCCAGCGCGGTCAGGAGGGCATATTGGGTCGCCGTGTGCAGCGGGTTGCGGCACAGCGCCGAGAGATAGGCGACGAAAATCACTGTGCCGATGGCGCTGGTGAAATTTTCGGCAATGATGGCGAAGGTGAGCCATGCCGCGTTGTGGCCGAGCACCGCTTGCCATGAAAACGCGAGGTTGGCGAAGCCTTGCGCCAATCCACCGATCCAAAGGCTTACCGGAAGCGAATAGCCGCGCGCCACCGATCCGCCGGCGAAGCCGCCGATCAGCGTCGCCGCAAGCCCGACGCCCTTGATGATCGCCGCATATTCGTTGCGCGAGAAACCGAGATCGATCACGAAGGGCGCGGTCATCGCGCCCGAGAGCGCATCGGTGAATTTGAAGAGAATGACAAAGACCAATGCCACCAAGGCCAGATCGCGGGTCAAAAACTCTGAAAAAGCGCCGACTGCGGCTTCGACGACCCGCTGCAGCGAGGTCTCCCGGGCCTGCGCCGCAACCGCGCTCGCCGATTTTTCCGATTCATGCGCGACGAGCGTCGTTGCCACGCCGATGAGAACAAGCACTGCCATCGCCGCGTAGCCGGCGCTCCAAGCGGCACTGTGCGTAAAGCCCAAGCCCTGAAAACCACTGACGAGAAACAGCGCGCCGGCGGTCGAAACCAGCATGCCGATACGATAGGCGGCGACATAGGACGCCATGCCGGCGGCCTGTTCGCTTTCGTCGAGGCTTTCCACGCGAAAAGCGTCGACCACGATGTCCTGGGTCGCCGAGGCGGTGGCGACCAGAAGCGCGCCAATCGCCACCGGAAACGGTGATACCGAAGGATCGCACAGGCCGAGAAAGACGATCGCCGCCATTAAGAGAAATTGCGACAGCAGCAGCCAGCCGCGGCGGCGGCCGAACCGGCGGGTCAAGAGCGGCACGTCGAGCGCGTCAATCAGCGGCGCCCAGAGAAACTTGATCGTGTAGGGCGTGCCGACCAGTGCAAATAATCCGATGGTACCAAGATTGACGCCTGCTTCCGTCATCCAAACGAGCAGCGTCGAGCCTGACAAAGCCAGCGGCAGGCCTGACGAGAAGCCGAGAAACATGATCACGAGCACGCGCGGCTTGAGGTAAACGGCGAGCGTCTCGGTCAGGGACGGGCGCGCGGCTGCGGCGCGGGCATCGGAACCCATGCGCCGCTACTCACCTGCTTGCAATTTGAGAGTCGGCGCCGCCACGACATTCTCGGCTTGCGTCTCCAGCTCGACTTCTTGGATCCGGCTCCCATGCGCCTCGATCTTGTCGACGGACACGACCGCCAGCCGGATGTCTTCACTGGCCTGATTAAAATGCGTTTGCAATTTGCGCACGCGCTCGCCCAGCAAGCCCACATCTTTCACCAAACGCGCGACTTCGTCGCGGATTTGATCGGCCGCCTCGCGCATGCGGGTGTCCTTCTGGATTTGCTGCACCATCTGGATGGCGAGCGCGAGCAGCGCCGGCGACACAATCATGACGCGCGCGCGATGGGCGCGCTGAAAAAGATCGTCGAAGCTGTCGTACAACTCGGCATAAACCGATTCCGACGGCACAAACATCAAAGCGACCTCATAGGTCTCGCCGGGGATCAAATATTTTTCGGCGATATCGGCAATGTGCTTGTTCACATCGGTACGCAAGCGCTGGGCCGCGGCTTTACGCTCCTCCTCGGATTTGGCTTCGCGATAGGCGGTGACTGCTTCGAGGGGAAATTTGGCGTCGATCGCCATTGGGCGCTTGTCCGGCAGGAAGACGCAGCAGTCGGGGCGGGTGCGATTGGAAAGCGTACGCTGGAACTCGTAAGCGCCTTTCGGCAATCCGTCCGCAATGATTGCCTCCATGCGCAATTGCCCGAACGCGCCGCGCGATTGCTTATTGGCCAAAACGCCCTGCAGCGAAGTCACCTCGCTGGCGAGCGCAGCGATGTTCTTCTGCGCGCTATCAATAACGGCGAGCCGCTCGTGCAGCTTGTGCAAATTCTCGGCGGTGTGCTGCGTGGTCTTTTGCAGCGAGTCGCCGAGCCGGTGCGAGACGCTATCCAGGCGCTCGTTGACCGTATGCGCAACTTGCGACTGCCGGTCGGCGAGCATTTTGATCATGGCCTCGAGCCGCGCGGCGCCGTCGCGCTGCGCCTGCATCAATTCCGCGATCATCGCCGCCTCGGGATCGGCGGGCCGGCGGGCCCGCCACAGCACGACGCCGAGCCCCGCGAGTGCGGCGGCGACAACTGCGATAAGAACAACAAGCAGCAGGCTATCGGTCATGCTCCGCTCGACGGGTCAGGCGGTGATTCGACCATGTGATTCGACCATGTGATTCGCCTTGGGAACGAACAGCGAACGGTCATAGCCGCTTGTCGGGCGATGCGCAATTAAAACCGGCGCATTGACCCCGCTTTACGCACCAATTACATCGCCCGCCATGATGGTGTGACGATGGCGATCCGCGAGATCATCAAGCTTCCCGATAAGCGCCTGCGGCTGATCTCGGAGCCGATCAAACAGATCGACGCCGGGATCCGTAAGCTTGTCGATGACATGTTCGAGACGATGTACAAGGCGCCGGGCATCGGTCTTGCCGCGATCCAGCTCGGCGTCGCCAAGCGCGTGATCACCATGGACTTGTCGAAAAAAGAAGACGATCACCAGCCGCAGGTGTTCATCAATCCGGAAATCCTTTGGCAATCGGAGGAGCGCGCCAAATTCGAGGAAGGCTGTTTGTCGATTCCGGATTACTATGAGGAAGTCGAACGGCCGGTCGCGGTGAAGGTCAAATATCTCGATCTTGGCGGCAAGAAGCGCGAGATCGACGCCAAGGGGCTAATGGCGACGTGCCTGCAGCATGAGATCGACCACATCAACGGCGTGCTCTTCATCGATCATCTGTCCAAGCTCAAGCGCGACCGCGTCATCAAGAAATTCGCAAAAGCAGCCAAGAGCACGACAACGAGCAGCGCGACCAAGAACGTGGAGGCGTGATTGGCGCTTCGCCTCGTTTTCATGGGCACGCCCGAATTCGCGGTGCCCACATTGGACGCGATCGTCGACGCCGGACACAAACTGACGGCGGTGTATACGCGTCCGCCGCGGCCGGCCGGCCGCGGCATGGCGGAGCAAGCCTCGCCAATTGCACATCAGGCCAAGCGCTTCGGTTTGCCGGTATTTACGCCTAAAACTTTGCGCGAGATCGGCGCCGTCGACGCCATGCGTGCGCATCATGCCGATGCCGCGGTGGTCGTGGCCTATGGTTTGATCCTGCCGAAAGAGATTCTCGATCTGTTTGCGCTCGGTTGTTTCAATTTGCACGCCTCGCTGTTGCCGCGCTGGCGCGGCGCGGCACCGATCCAGCGCGCCATCATGGCCGGCGATCGCGAGACGGGCGTCGCCGTCATGAAAATGGAAGAAGGTCTCGATACCGGTCCTGTCGCCATTGTTGAAGGCAAAATGACGGAGCGCATTGCCATCGGCCCAGACACGATCGCGGGCGATCTCCACGATGAGCTCGCCCGGCTTGGCGCTGGTCTGATGGTGCGCGCGCTCACGGCACTGGAAAAGCGCGAGTTGCGCTTGACGCCGCAACCGAGCGCCGGCGTGACCTATGCCAACAAGGTCGAGAAAGCTGAAACCCGCATCGACTGGACGCAATCGTGGAACAAGGTTCACGATCATTGCCGCGGGCTGTCGCCGTTTCCAGGCGCGTGGTTCGAGCATTCAAAGGCCGGCCGCATCAAGGTCCTGCGCAGCACCAAGGCCAGCGGCGCCGGCGAACCCGGCCGCGTGCTCGATGATGATCTCACCGTCGCATGCGGGGAGGGCGCGATCCGGCTCCTCGAGTTACAGCGCGCCGGCCGGCAGCCGATGTGCGCGGAGGAATTCCTGCGCGGCACGCCGATTCCGCGTGGCAGTAAGCTGCACTGAGCGCTAAAGCGAAATGATTTTTCAGTTGAATCGGCACTTCGCTTTAGCTTCTTGTTTGAGCATGATCTTTTCCGAAAACCGGTATCCACTTTTCGGGATCATGCTCTAAGGCCACGCAGCGATGCCTCGCTACAAGCTCACGATCGAATATGACGGCACGCCCTATGTCGGCTGGCAGGCGCAGGATAACGGTGCCTCGGTGCAGGGCGTTCTCACCGCGGCGATTGCCGCTTTCGCGGGCGAGCGGCTCGCAGTCGGCGCCGCCGGACGGACCGATGCCGGCGTGCACGCGCTCGGCCAGGTCGCGCATCTCGATCTTGCCAAGGACTGGGACACCGAGACCGTGCGCGACGCCGTCAATTTCCACTTAAGGCCGCAGCCGATCGCGGTGCTCGCCGTGGAACGCGCGGCGCCGGATTTCGACGCGCGCTTTTCCGCCGTCAAACGGCATTACCTTTATCGCATCGTCAACCGGCGCGCCGATCTTACGCTTGAGCAAAATCGCGCCTGGCGGGTGCCGCGCCTGCTCGATGCCGAGGCTATGCACGCCGCGGCGCAACGGCTTATCGGCCGCCACGATTTTACGACCTTCCGCTCCAGCGAGTGCCAGGCCAAATCGCCGGTGAAGACGCTCGATCGGCTTGACGTGGCGCGCGACGGCGACGAAATCCGCATTACCGCCGCGGCGCGCTCTTTTCTGCAACACCAGGTGCGTTCGATGGTCGGCTCGCTGGCGCATGTCGGCGACGGCAAATGGCGCGCCGACGACCTTGCCGCAGCGCTTGCCGCGCACGATCGCGCGGCGTGCGGTCAAGTCGCGCCGCCGCACGGGCTTTATCTGGTCCGGGTGGATTATTGAGCGGCCGGCCTAGTGTCCCGGTTCCGAAGTTCGCCACCATTATCGGGCACGCTCCGGAGCGAACTTCGGAATCGAAAGGACACTAGCAAGTCTACGGTTGTAGTGTGGTTTTGGATTTGAAGTTCCTATGGGGAGCTTGCGGCAAGAATGATAGGAACTTCAAATCCACCACACTAGACCGATCGTGGTGATGATGGTGTTTCGAAATCCTGGTCGACGGACGCGGTCCCGGCGAGGTCGGGTACGGACTGGGTGAACAGTTCCCGCCAATACCGCGCACATCGTCCAAGCACTGCTGCAATGTCGAGAATCTGCAGCTCCGAAAGCCAGCCTGGCCGAGATCGTAATAGGCGCGTCACGGCCGTCTCCTGGTGACCAGCTGCTACCAAGGTCTACAGCTTAGGCCGTTTGTCGTCGAAATATTTTTCGACGATGCGGTGCCGCCGCTCGTCGAACGTTTCGGCCGGCGGCTGGCGGCCGGTGCGGGCGGCCCTTTCTCAAAAACGCCGCGGCGACCTGCTGTGTGGTTCCGGCGAGGACGGGTACGGACTGGGGCTGCAGGACCCGCCGGTCCCGAGCCGGTCCGCCAAGCATTGTTGCAATGTCTCGTACCGGCAATCGGCATAACCGTCGCCGTAATTTTTATAGATGCACCACGGATGACTTTGCGCGTTAGCGGGTTTTTCGATGCAGGCGATCAGGGCGCAAATTCCCAGAACGCGTAGCAAAAAAGCCATGGCCGTCTCCTGGTGGCCAGCTGTTATCAAGGTCTACAGCTTAGGCCGTTTGTTGTCGAAATATTTTTCGATGATGCGCCGATAGATTGCCGTCAGCGTCAGGAGGTCCTGAACCGGCGCGGATTCATCGGTCTGATGCATGGTCTGGCCAACCAGCCCGAATTCCAGCACCGGGCAATAATTCTTGATGAAGCGCGCGTCCGACGTGCCGCCGCTGGTCGAAAGTTTCGGCCGGCGGCCCGTAACTTCGGCAATCGCCGCGACCGCGAGCTCGGTAAACGGGCCCGGCTTGGTGACGAATACGTCGGCATTCGAGGGCTGCCACTCGAATGAGTAGCGCACACGGCCGCCAGCCGCGGTCTCGGCGCGACGCTCGATCAGCGTCTTGAGCGCGGTCTGGCTGTGGCGATCGTTGTAGCGGATGTTGAAGCGCGCGCGCGCTTCGCCGGGAATGAGGTTGACCGTCGTGTTGCCGACGTCGACCGACGTGAATTCCAGATGCGACGGCGAGAAGTGCTCGCTGCCTTCGTCGAGCGGCACCTGCAGCGCGGCAATCAGGCTCATAAGGCCGCGGATCGGATTGTCGGCGCGTTCGGGATAGGCGACGTGGCCTTGCCGGCCGGTGACAATCAGCGTGCCATTGAGCGAACCGCGCCGTCCGGCTTTGATCGTGTCGCCGAGGACGTCGACATTGCTCGGTTCGCCGAGAATGCAGTGGTCGAAGCTTTCGCTGCGCTCGGCCGCCCATTTGAGGAGCTTGACGGTGCCGTTGACCGCCACGCTTTCCTCGTCGCCCGTGATCAACAGCGAGATCGAGCCTTTCAGCTTGCCGCCGTGCGCCAGATAATCAAGCGCCGCTGCGACGAAGCAAGCGATGCCGCCCTTCATGTCGACCGCGCCGCGGCCATACAAGCGCTCGCCGGCAATCTCGCCGGCAAATGGCGGATGCGACCACGCGCCTTCGTTGCCGGGCGGAACCACATCGGTATGGCCTGCGAACAAGAGATTCGGCCGCGACGTGCCGATGCGTGCATAGAGATTGTCGACCGGCGCGGTGCCTGGTTCGGCAAAGATCGCCCGATGAACATCGAAGCCGGCGCGCGCCAAAAGGTCTTGCAAATAAGCTAGCGCGCCGCCCTCGTCCGGGGCGACCGAGCGGCAGCGGATGAGGTCGCGAGCGATGGCAACAGGGTCGCCGGACATAGCTAATCACTGACATAGCTAATCAACGAGAAGCAACGGGATCCGGTCCGTACTGGTTGGGACCGATCGTACCTCGGCGAAAACCGAGCTCGATCAATAGCGCCACAAGCAGGACCGTAAAGGGCACTGCGATGACCAGTGACAACACGCTGGGCTGGTCGTCGCTGCCAGTCAATTCCAGCACGGTGAGCAAGTCGAGCAGCGCTCCGCCGCCGAAGAAAACGATCAGAATCCAGATCGGCAGATCGCGGTCGTGAGCGCGCTTTGCCGCGATCGCGAATTCCGGATAAGTGAAGGCGAGGTCGACAATAGCGCTGAGCCGATCGCCCTGAAGCGCTTGCGCGACGAAATGGCCAAGCATTTCGGCGCTGACAAGGACCGCCATCCCAATCCAGAACGTCTTGCGGCTGATGCGGCCTTCGAAACTGTTGAGGAGATAGACCCAATCCATAGCGCCCGACCGTCGGTCTTGCTCCGCTCAATCGCGAAGCAGTTCGTTGATGCTGGTCTTGGCGCGCGTTTTTTCATCAACGCGTTTGACGATGACCGCGCAGTAAAGATTGGGCGTTGCCTCGCCCGAATTGTTTCGCTTGCCCGCCATCGTGCCCGGCACCACGACCGAATAAGCCGGGACCTCGCCCACAATTGTCGCGCCGGTCTCGCGATCGATGATTTTCGTGGACGCCCCAAGAAAAACGCCCATCGAAAGGACCGAACCCTCGCGCACGATCACGCCTTCGGCCACCTCCGAGCGCGCGCCGATAAAGCAATTATCCTCGATGATGACGGGTCCCGCTTGCAGCGGCTCGAGCACACCGCCGATGCCGGCGCCGCCGGAAATATGACAATTCTTGCCGATCTGGGCGCACGAACCCACGGTCGCCCAGGTGTCGATCATGCTGCCGGAATCGACATAAGCGCCGAGATTGACGAAGCACGGCATCAGCACCACGCCTGGCGCGATGTAGGCGGAATGCCGCACCACGCAGCCCGGAACGGCGCGAAAACCTGCCGCGCGAAACCGCCGTTCGTCCCAATGATCGAATTTCGAGGGCACCTTGTCCCACCAAACCGCGTGGCCCGGTCCGCCCGGAATTTCGCTCATATCGTTAAGACGAAACGACAGCAGCACTGCTTTTTTGAGCCATTGGTGGACGCGCCAGGTGCCGTCGCTTGCCCGCTCCGCCACGCGGGCAGCGCCGCGATCCAAGAGGTCGAGCGCCTGCTCGACCGCTTCGCGGACAGCGCCTTTGGTGGCCGGCCCCAATTCTTCGCGGCGATCAAAGGCAGAATCGATTGTTTTGGCGAGCTCGGCCGAGGACATCAGGGAGATCCGTGCTGGCGGTTTGTCGGGGCGTTCTTGGTCGATGTCAAGCAATTGGAGGATTGCCCGCCGTTAACCGAGATCGATGGTCGCCTGCCGCCGCTGGTAAGTAAGTTGGAACTATTCTTGCATGGTCGCTGGTGGCTATTGCTACCAAAGGACATGCAAAGGACTTGCAATGATTACGATGGGAATAGGCCTCGTTGCCGGCGTTTTCTACTGGCTGGCCTCGTACAAACTGGCGTTCTGGATACTGGTTTACGCGATCATTTACGGCGGGCTCGGCATCTTGCGCGGCGACAATCACGCGCGTCCGATTTTTCGTGGCGATTCCGAGTTCACTGTGGCCGTGATGATGCCGGTCGCCTGGCACATCGGCAGGCTTGCCGGTTATCTCTAGGGTTAAAACTCACATAGCCGAAATGTCGCGCAAGAATGCGGTGAGATCGTCGGTGACATAATCGACGTGCGCGGAATCGCGCCCGGCGAGTTCCCACTCCTCGCGCAGCACCACTTGGGTGCCTTGCGGAACGACCAAAACCGTCGTCATTCCGAGCGCGTGCGGCACTTCGAGATTACGCGCGAGATCCTCGAAGATCGCGGCTCGGCCTGCCTCGACGAGGTGCCGCGCCAGAAAGCGCTCATAAACCCCGCGGCGCGGCTTCGGCTCAAGCTCCGCGGCCCTGATGTCAAAAACATCTTCGAAGTGGTGCTCGATCCCGATCCGCCGCATCACCGCATCGGCATGCCCGCGCGTTCCATTGGTGAGAATGAATTTGCGGCCCGGCAGCCCGGCAATCGCGGCGCCGAGCGCCGGATTGGGCGTCAGCGGTGAGTGATCGATCTGATGCACGATCTCCAGAAACTTGTCCGGGTCGAGACCGTGCTCCTCCATCAAGCCGCGGAGCGTCGTGCCATAGCGGCGATAATAGTCCTTCTGCAGCCGAAACGCCTCCTCGTGCGTGACCTTGAGGAAATCGACGATGTAATCGCGAATGCGAACGTCGACCTGCTGCCACAGATTGAGGTGATGCGGGTAAAGCGTGTTGTCGAGATCGAAAATCCAACTCTCGATCGTTTTGAAATCTGCGGGCCTGGCGCGCGGCTGGTTTGCCGATTGCTGCCCCGACTCTTTGTTGCCATCTTTGTCAACGAGGAAGTCCGGTCGCTGCCGAATCATCGAAAATGAATCCAAAAATGGAAACCATGCCGCACCGTAAGCGATCGATGCGACGCGCCTTGCGTAAATCTATGCCATTCGTATGGGCGTTGCTAATCGGCACTTTGGCCGGCGGCTGCGTCGCCGCACTCGCCGTATTCGCGGCGCATTCTTAAAGACACCCCGTCAAAATGCGTGGCGTCAGCCTGCCTCGCGCCAAACGGTCGCAGGTAGCAGTCCTTTTAGCGCCCCATCGTGCAGTCGCACGGGATCGCGTTCGCCTTCCATCGCCAGACGTACGACGCAGCGCGCCAGCTCGTCCGGCTTGACGGTTTTGTTGCCAATCGACTTGAGCGTCAGCCACGCCTCGTCGAAAGCCGCTTCCAAAAGCACCAGCGTCTGCGGATCGAAGGAGCTGTTGTGGAAGCCGCGCATTGCTCCACCTTCGAACTTTGTACGGACGATTTGCGTGATTAGCGGAAGCTTCGGCGCAAATCTCGGCGCAAACGTGGCCAAGTTTGTGACCTCGCCGGACGATGGCACAACCGCGCGATTCGGATCAACTGTATTTGATCGTCGGCTACGTCGTGTTCCGTGTTGCGACGGACGAACGTTATTCAACACAACGTGAATTGCGTCGCTCTGTTCTTATGCGCTCAGGCGCGGCAGCAGCCGCAGGGCGAGATCCTGCGGCGACAGCGTGCGCCGCAGATTTTCAATCTGATTGAGCGGATAATATGGGTAATCGCTGCCATAAGTGATTTGTGACATCGGTATGAGACTGGTCAGTGCCGCCATCGACGCCGGATGGGTCGCATTCGCCGTGTCGTAATAAAGGCGGCGAAATTCGGCTTCTACGCCGTCGGGCGCAAAACGGTCATGGTTGCCGGCGCGATCGAAAAACGATTCGATGCGGCCGGCCAGCATCGGGATGGTGCCGCCGGCATGCGAGAACAGCCATTTAATGTCGCGCATCTGCGCGAATGTCCCGCTGACCAAAAGACTCACAATCGTGCGTGTCGTATCGTGCGGCACTTCGATCACTGCGGGGAACGTGCCGATATTGAGCCTGCCGCAGCAGCTCGCGACCAGAGGATGGACGTAGACCACCGCTTTGCGCCGGTTCAGCTCCTCGAAAACGGGCCGGTAAGTCGGATCGCCGAGCCATTTATCTCCGTAATTCGTTTGTAGATTGACGCCGTCGGCCTTGAGCCTATCGAGGGCATATTCAATTTCTTTCAGCGTCGCGTCGATATCGAGCATCGACAGCGGCGCGAACAGACCGTAGCGGCCGGGCTTCTCGCGCACCATTTCCGCCGCGAAATCGCAGCACAATCGCGCCATATCGTGCGCAGCTTGCGCGCCGGCGTCGAACCAAGTCCCGGGCGTCGAGGCAAGCGACAATATGCTTGTTGTGACGCCGTTCTTGTCCATCGCCTCGATGTCCTGGTCGCGGTTCCAGGTGAGCTGAAACGCCGAGGTGCGGAATTTTGCGCTGATCCTCCCAGTCGGCCCACGCTTTTTGATAAGTCGGCGGATAGAAATGATGATGGGTATCGATCAGCTTCGATCCGTCGGCCGCGACCGCGTGGCCGCGCATCGTGAAGGTCGTTGCGGCGCAGACCGCGGAGGCGGCTGCCAGGAACTTTCGGCGCGATGAATGATGATGTTCCAAATGGCAATGCGGATTTTTCGCGAACGACTTTGCGTCCAACGGCTTCCCGTCCAACGACTTCGCGTCCAACGACTTCGCGTCCATGACGCTGCTCCCGGACCACGCCCCGGCTCGATCGTACATCATCGGCGGCGCCGGACAATTGAATCGTCGGCGCGTCATCGCCATACCTGAAATGCGATCAGCCCAGCGAGCATAATGATCACACCCAACGCCTGTATGGGCGTGATGACTTGGCCGAGCACCAGGCCACTGAGGATCGTCGCCGTTAAAGGCTCGAGATGCATAATCACCGCGGTGCGAAACGCGCCGATACGGACGGTTGAGAGAAATACAAACAGGATCGCAGCCGTCGTGGCGAGGCTAAGCGCCACGAGGTAAGTCCAGGCCAGATCCGAGTGCGGCAGGTTCCATGAGTGTTGCGCAAGTGACGCCGTTAAGAAGATGACCGTCGACGACAGCATCGAATACCAGGTGGTCAGGCGTGCGTCGGCGCCGACGAGATAAGCGCGCGTCACCAGCAAAACTGCCGTGCGGCAGCCGGCCGCTCCGATCGCATATGCGACTCCCGCGACGGCAAACCCGGCAGGATGCGCGTCGATCAGCAATGCGAGCCCACAGAATGCAACGATGGCGCAAAGCACCCCCTTCCAGCGCAGCGGCTCAAGGCCGGCGAATGCAGCCGTCAAACCGGTCAGCAGCGGATAAGTGAAATAGGACAGGATTGCGGTCGGCACGTCGATCGTTTCGATTGCCTTGAACAAGCAGAAAATCAGTCCTGCAAAAATGATTCCAACAATCATCGAGATGACGCGCACCTGGACGTTGGCGGTCGGGCGGCGCCCGAAACGAAACCAGGTCGCTACGAAAGCAAGGCCAACCAGACTGCGGAACGACAGCAACGAGACGACATCGACGCCGCCCGCCAACAGGATTTTTGCCAGCACGTCCGAGATGCCAAGCGAGGTGCCCGCGGCAATACCGGGAGCGAGCCGGTGCATGCGGTCGCGGAGCGGGGAAGCGTTCATTCGCCGTCAGACATGCTCCGGCGCGGCGGATTAGCGGCGGAACAAAGTGCCGGCGCCGAGCTCGGTGAACAGCTCGAGCAGCACCGCGTGCGGCACCTTGCCATCGAGAATGACGACGGCTTCGACGCCGCGTTCGAGCGCATCGATGCAGGTCTCGACCTTGGGAATCATGCCCCCGGAAATCGTACCGTCGGCGATCAGGCGGCGCGCCTCATCGGCGGTAAGCTCCTTGATGAGCTTTTTCGACTTGTCGAATACGCCGGCAACGTCGGTGAGCAGTAAGAGACGCTTGGCCTTGAGCGCGCCGGCAATTGCGCCGGCAAAGGTGTCGGCATTGACGTTGAAAGTGCCGCCGTCTGCCGCGGCGGCGACCGGCGCCAGCACCGGAATGAGTTTGCGGCCGAGAACCTGATCCAACACCGTGGTATCAACCTTCTCCGGCTCGCCGACGAAGCCAAGGTCCACGATCTTTTCAATGTGCGAGTCCGGATCGACCACGGTGCGCGTGAGCTTGCGCGCCACGACCATGTTGCCGTCCTTGCCGCACAGCCCGATGGCCTTGCCGCCGGCTTCATTGATGTAACCGACCATTTGCTTGTTGATGGATCCGGCCAGAACCATTTCGACGACTTCGAGCGTCTGTTCGTCGGTGACCCGCAGCCCACCGGCGAATTGCGATTTGACGCCGACCCTTTTCAGCATGGCTTCAATCTGCGGTCCGCCGCCATGCACCACGACCGGATTGATCGCGGTCTGCTCCAACAGCACGATGTCGCGGGCGAATTCGCGCGCCAAATGTTCGGCGCCCATGGCGTGGCCGCCATATTTCACCACGACAATTGCCTCGTCGTAGCGCTGCATATACGGCAGCGCTTCCGCCAGGATCTGAGCCTGCTGAAACGGCGTCACGTCCATTAAGGAACTCCTTTGCCGGATGCGGCTATTTAGCCGCGGCAGCGAAGCCGAGGAAGGGGCAATCGGTCAAGAAGTCACAGGAACATCAAAGCATTCGGCAGGTTGCTCTCTCAAGACTCCAGCGCTCTCAAGACACCGGCGGACCGCGTTCCTCGGTGAGCCGCGCGATCGCGGCGCGCAAGCGCTCGATCCCTTCGCCGCTGCGGGTGGAGGTGGCGATCAGATCGGGAAACGCCGCCGGTCTTTTTGCAATTGCAGCTTTGATGCTATCGCCGCATTGAGCGAGAACGGCCTCGCTGATTTGGTCGCATTTCGTCAGCACGACCTGGTGGCTGACGGCGGTTTGGCTCAGCACGTCAAGGATGCCCTCATCACCGGATTTCAATCCGTGGCGCGAGTCGACCAGCACATAAACGCGCGCCAGATTGACACGCATCTGCAAGTAGCCCCGGATTAGCCGCGACCAAGCGGCGACCTTTGCCTTGCCCGCGGCGGCGTAGCCATAGCCGGGCATGTCGACGAGCGTGAGCCGGTGCCGCGGGTTACCGAAGAACAGCAATTCCTGCGTGCGCCCGGGAGTGTTGGAGGTGCGGGCCAAGGCGCGGCGACCGGTGAGCGCATTGATCAATGACGATTTGCCGACGTTGGAGCGGCCGGCGAAAGCGATCTCGATGCCGCCGGATGGGGGCAGCGCATCCAAGGCTCCCGCCGCGCCGAGAAAGTTCCACTCTCCGGCGAATAGGCGCCGGCTGACATCAATCTCCGCGGGGGAGAAATCGGGCGGCTCGGCGGTCGCGCTCACCGTGATGTGCCCACGCCGTGTGCCGCTGGAACCAAAACTCGGGCGTGCCGTTCCTCCATAGGCGCGGGTTGCGCGCCCTTATTGCGGGAGGAGGAAATGGACGACTGGTCGAGCATTCGGCTCTGCGACGTGGTGAATCTCATCCTCGGCGGCGTCCTGTTCTTTTCACCGTGGCTCTTTGATCTGTCTGCCGGAGCCCAATGGCAGACCGCGTCCATTGTCGGCATCATCATCGCGGTGCTGTCGATTGCGGCGCTCGCGGCTTTTGCGGTCTGGGAAGAATGGTTCCTCCTGGCTGCCGGGATCGGGCTCATCGTATCGCCCTGGCTGTGCGGCTTCCAGAACAGCGATTCGATGATCATCAACGTGGTGATCGGCGTCCTCGTCGCGGCCTTGGCGGCCTTCGAGGTTTGCCTGGCGCGCGAGGACAAAGCGCAAGTCACAGCCATCGACTAAGTCAGCTTCGGAAGCCAGGAATCAAAAAGGGGACACGCCCGTGTCCCCCGTTTCCAACCCCCGCCGATTTAGGTGTCAGGCCAGCTCCTCGGCATATCGAAGACGCCAATCGTTTGGCGCCGGGGCGTAGGCCGGGTTCTTGGCAGTACCCTGGTAGCGCGCTGCCGCCGCCACTGCCGAAATTCCGATCTGTCCATAGCGGGCATCGAGGGCCGGCCGGGCCTGGACGTTACTGCCGGAAATCTCATGTCGTTCAGGCCTTTGGCTCATTGTTTTGTGACGCTCGACAGTCGCATTCGGCATACCAAACCCCGTTCGTTTCCTCTGTGGATTGGTTGAAGATTTAGGCGGTGAGTGAGGCGGAAATGGGCGGCAAATCGTGCCTTGCCGTGACATTGCCGTTCGGACAGCTACTTGCACCCGGCCTGGTAAACCCCTGCTTAACGGCTCGGGATCATATTTCCCCCTGATTTCGGGTTTAGGTTTCGGGGTGGAGTTGGGGTTATCCACCCTGGTCACGGGGAACTGCGGCATTCCTGCAACACTCGGCGCCGACCTTGCCGTGACTGGCCGCTAACGTCTGGCACCGCCACGGCGGTTTGGGTATTGGGAGTTCACGGGTGTGGATTGACCGGCCGCACGGCCGGGCGGTGGGAGAGTCAACGCGTTATGACGGTACGTGGCATTGCTTTCATCATCATCGGACTTGCGCTGGGCGGTTGCATGCAGGAGACGCTCGAACCGGCGACGCAGGCCGGTTGGAATGCGCGCGACAAGCAATTGATGTCCAATCTGCCTTATGCGCAGGCCTCAATTCCCGAGCCCTATAAGCGCCATATCGTCGACTTCACACGCAAGGAAGCGCCCGGAAGCATCGTCATCGATAGCGACAACAAGTTTCTCTACTACGTGCTGCCGAAGGGGCAGGCGATCCGCTATGGCATCGCGGTGGGCGAAGACGCGCAGGCCTGGAGCGGAATCGCCAAGATCGGTCGCATGGAGGAATGGCCGGCCTGGGTGCCGACTGCAGGCGAGCAGACTCGGCTCGGTCCATTGCCGGCCTATGTCACCGGCGGCCCGCACAACCCGATGGGCGCCCGCGGCATGTACCTTTATTCCGGGAACAAAGACACGTTGTACCGGATCCACGGCACCAACCAGCCTGAATATATCGGTCAGGCCATCTCGTCGGGCTGCATCCGGATGACCAACGAAGATGCGATCGATCTCTATGGTCACGTCAAGGTCGGCACCATTGTTGTCGTGCTGGCGCCTAAGCAGGGTGACTCGCCATTCAGTGCGATGATGGCGGCGGGTCCGGAGCCGAGGGCTGGCCGCGCGAATTGATTACGGAAATCTTCGAAAGACGGACGATCGGCGCCGGCATGGTCCGGCGCCGTTGTTTTTTGCGTCGGGTACATCAGATCTCAGAACGATGATCACACTTGATCGAGGCGCCCGCGCCGGACCCAATCGAGCGTCTTATCAAGGGCGCGGCCCAGCCGGTCGAACAGCTCATCGATCTCGGCCGCGGTGATAATCAGCGGCGGGCACAATGTGAGGACATCGCCCATCACCGCGCGCACGATCAGTGCCTCGTCTTCGGCAAAGCGCACGGCGCGCGGGCCGACGCCTTGCCCGGGCGCGAACGCTTGCCGGGTCTTTTTGTTCGCCACCAGTTCGACACCGCCAATAAGGCCGAGCCCGCGCGCTTGCCCGACGAGGGGATGACTATTGAGCGCAGTCAGGCGCGCTTGGAACTGCGGCGCCCGTTCCGCGGCGCGTTCGAATATCCGGTCCCGCGAATAGATTTCGATCGCCTTGAGCGCGACCGCGGCAGAGACAGGATGGCCGCCATAGGTGAAGCCATGACCGAAGACGCCAATCTTTTTACTTTCAGAAAGCAGCGCCTGGTACATGATCTCCGGAATCATCACGCCCGCGATCGGCAGGTAGGCCGAAGACAGCGCCTTGGCCACCGAAATCGCATGCGGGACGAAGTTGAGCTTCTCACAACCGAAGGCGGTGCCGAGCCTGCCGAAGCCGCAAATCACCTCGTCGCTCACGGTAAACACATCGTACTTGGCGCAGACCGCCGCGATCTTTTCGAAATAATTCTGCGGCGGCACGATCACGCCGCCTGCGCCCATCACCGGTTCGGCGATGAAAGCCGCCACCGTGTCGGGACCTTCTTTTAAGATCAGCGCCTCCAGCTCGGCGGCAAGCCGGGTTGCAAACGCCTCCTCGGTCTCGCCCTCTTGCGCGAAGCGGTAGTGATGCGGACAGCCGGCGTGCAAAAAACCCGGCAGCGGCAGGTCGAAATCGCGGTGGTTCGCCGGCAGACCGGTGAGCGAAGCTGCCGCCACCGTCACGCCGTGATAGGCTTTGACCCGGCTGATGACCTTCTTTTTTTGCGGCCGGCCGAGCGCATTGTTGAGGTACCAGACAAGCTTTACCTGCGTGTCGTTGGCTTCCGAGCCGGAATTGCAAAAGAACACCTTTGAGATCGGGACTGGCGCGATCTCCTTGAGCTTTTCCGCAAGCTCGATCGCGGGGTCGTGACTTCGGCCAGTGAACAGATGGGCAAAAGAAAGCTTCCGCATTTGCTCGGCGGCCACCGCGACAAGTTCTTCATTGCCGTAACCGAGCGCCGTGCACCAAAGCCCGGCCATGCCTTCGATGTAGGGCTTGCCCTCCGTGTCATAGACATAGACGCCTTGCGCCCTCTCGATGATGAGCGGCCCGGTTTCACGGAAGCTAGCGAGATTGATGTAGGGATGCACCAGCGTTTCAACGTCGCGGGCGGCCAGGTTGCTGAGCGGAGGCGTGCTGAGCGAAGACATGGGATCCTTGTTTGTCGATGCGTGCGGTTGGCTGCGAGCGCCGCCGGACTTCGGCCGCTTTGATGTCATCGCGGAGCGGCGGGCGCAAGCCACAACTCCCCGCTGACGAGAGTTAATTGCGCCCGTTCATTTTGTTTCGGATTTTCTCGTCCTGCTACTCGTCAGATTAGCCGCTAGCGGTCGCGGCCGCGGCAGCGGCACTTCGCTAGCCGCGATTGCGGTCGCCGCTTCGGCTTGTTCGCTTGCTTCGTCAGTCTGTTGGTTAGTCGGCTGGGCCGATTCCGCCTGCGCTGGCGGGGGCGGCTCGCGCAGCTCCCACTCGCACAACTTATAGCCGTTGCGTCGCTCGGCCAGATCGAGATGCACATGCTCCTCGTGATAGCCGTCCGATCCGGGCCCGAGCACCGTCGAAAATCGCGCACAGGCGCTCGCGCGAAATTTCTGGCGCAGGTCTTTGGCGACGTTAATGTCGGTCAGTTCAATTTCGCGGCCGTCGGCAAGCCTAAACCCACGCACGTCGAGCGCGTCGGCGCGGCCATGCTCGCTTAAGGCCGCGGCGCGCACGCGATTGCGTCCGCGGCATTCATAGGAGTCGAAATTGTCGAGGACGCGCAGCGGCGGCCCTGTCTCAGCCAGCGACGGCGCAACGTCGTCCCGCAGCCAGTTGGCGATCTGCTCCGCCATCGGACAGCGCAACGTCGCCGGTGGGGTCACCGCCACTTTCGTCTGATCGGGCAACACCACCGTCTGCAGCTGCACGGCGTCGGCTGCGCCGCACTCGCCCGGGCCGATCAGCGTGCCGAGCGCCTGGAACATGGCGACCTTAGCCAGCCGCAGCTGACAGGCCGATGGTGCTGGCGGCGCCGCGGCCGCGTCGCCGCTGGGTTCAGGAAACGAGGCATAGGCCTCCTGCGGCGGAGCGAACTGCTCCGGGAGCACAAAGGGTAGCGCGCGCGGCTGCTGCACTGCACGAGCGGATCGGGCCCGCGGAGAGGATGCGCCAGTTTGCGTCTGCGCCGCGGCGCTTGCCATTGCGCCGGTCATGGCGGCAGCCAAGAGCAGTACCGTTGCAGCAGCAGCTTTCACGCGGACGTCTCCGGCGCAATCGAGCAATTGTTCAGGGGGGATAGGCTGATCATCGTTTAAGCATGACCCTAATGGAAGCTATTTTGCGAAATGGTGACCTTTGGGGTGCCTTGGTAGCGCAACTTGGGAGTTTGCCTTGACGCAACATCAGATTAATTTTGGCGTGTTTCGACCGTTCCCGCCACGGCACAGACGGTCCAATGCATGATCGGCAGGGTCGTGCAGCGAAAGGGAGGTAGCCCATGCTTGGCCTGATGCAGGACTGGCCGCTTTTGTGCCATCGCATCATTGATCACGCCGCCATGAATGCCGGCGAGCGGCCCGTGATCTCGCGGTCCATCGAAGGGCCGATGCATACGACCAATTACGCCGAGATCCGCAGACGCGCGCTCAGCGTGGCGCAACGGCTCGAACGCGACGGCCTGCGGCTTGGCGACCGGGTGGCGACGCTGGCCTGGAATACATGGCGGCACCTTGAGACCTGGTACGGCATTCTGGGCATCGGCGCGGTCTATCACACGGTCAATCCCCGCCTGTTCACCGATCAGATCGCCTGGATCATCAATCACGCGGAGGACCGCGTGATAATGACCGACGTCACGTTTTTGCCGATCCTGGAGAAGATCGCCGATCGCATCCCGACAATCGAACGCACCATAGTTTACTGCGATGCTGCGCATATGCCGGCAACCTCGCTGCGCAACGCGGTGCCCTATGAGGACTGGCTGGCCGAGGCCGATGGCGATTTTGCCTGGAAGTCCTTTGACGAAAATACTGCGGCGGGCATGTGCTACACCTCGGGCACCACCGGAAACCCCAAGGGCGTGCTCTATTCGCATCGGTCCAATGTGCTGCATGCGATGACGGCGTTGCGTCCGGATATGATTGGAATCTCGGGCCGCGACATCGCCATGCCGGTGGTTCCGCTGTTTCACGCCAATGGCTGGGCTATCGGTTTTGCCGCACCCATGGCGGGTGCCGCGCTCGTCCTGCCTGGGCAGAAACTGGACGGCCCGTCGGTCTATCAGTTGCTTACGGAGTACAAGGTCACCTGCACCGCCGCTGTGCCGACCGTTTGGCTGGCATTGCTGCAGGATCTGGAAAAGACCGGCGGCAAGTTGCCCCATTTGCGTCGTGTCGTGATCGGCGGATCGGCCTGTCCGCGCGCCATGATCTCAACCTTCCAGGATGTCTACGACGTCGAAGTCACCCATGCCTGGGGCATGACCGAAATGAGCCCGCTCGGCACCACCTGTTCGCTTAAGCCCGAATATGCCGGCCTAAAAGGCGACGCGCTTCTCGACGTATTGCAGAAGCAGGGACATTCGCCGTTCGCCGTAGAAATGAAAATTACCGACGATGAGGGCCGCCGCTTGCCGTGGGATGGCAAAACGTTCGGACGGCTGAAAGTCCGCGGTCCTGCCGTCGCCAAGGCCTACTTCAAGGACGACAGCAATATTCTCGACGAAGAGGGATTTTTCGACACTGGCGACGTCGGCACGATCGATCGATATGGCTATTTAGGTATCACCGACCGTTCCAAGGACGTGATCAAATCAGGCGGCGAATGGATTTCATCGATTCAACTGGAGAACCTCGCCGTCGGTCATCCTAAAGTTGCCGAGGCGGCCGTGATCGGTATCCGCCACCCGAAATGGGATGAGCGGCCGTTGCTGGTTATCGTGCTCAAAGCGGGCGAGCAGGTGAGCAAAGAGGAAATGTTGGCTTTCCTTGAAGGCAAAATCGCCAAGTGGTGGATGCCGGATGACGTCGCTTTCGTTGCCGAAATTCCGCACACCGCGACCGGCAAGATTCAAAAAACGGTATTGCGCGATCAGTTCAAAGATTACGTGCTGCCGAGCGCGGCCGCGTAGCAATTTACAGCGCCCCGCAAACGAAAATGAAGGCCAAGAGTTCCTTATTCCGCACTGCAATAAAGTCGTAGCGCAATGCAGGAGATGCATAACTCCCTAGCCTTTGCGCGCGACCTCATTGGCATATTTATAAGTAAAATCAATATATTGTAACGAAAATTATGTGGCCATTTTATTGCCGCAGGATTTTCCATTTCGTTACTGACTGATTTTTAAAATGGTGCGACGCACAATGACCACATTTCGCTGGCCATAGCGCGCCCAGTTCGCGAGCCGCGGACTCAATCACCCTTCCCATTAACAATCGCACAGGATGGTCATGGCTGTTTCTGGCCTTACGAAAACTTTGTTTGCTTCGGCTCTCATCGGCTGCCTTGTCGGGGTACCGCTGACGGCGCTGGCGCAGAGTGGTGTAGCCTCGGTCTATGCTTACGATGGAGGCCGCACTGCGAGCGGCGAGCGTGCATCGCCTGGCGCGCTGACCGCGGCGCATCGCACGCTGCCGTTCGGCACCATGGTGCGGGTCACCAATCGGAGTAGCGGTCGTTCGGTCGTGGTGCGCATCAACGATCGCGGGCCTTTCGTTCGCGGGCGCATCATCGATCTCACGCCGGCCGCGGCGCGGGCGCTGGGTTTTTCAGGTCTCGCCAATGTGGAGGTCGACGTCGTCGACCGCAGCTGAGTTAAACAAAAGCTAACAGCTAAGCCAAGCACGGGACGGGAGGCGCAAGCCTCCCGTTTTTTTCTGCCGACAAATTTAAATTGACCTCCGCCTCGGAGCATTCAATGGCTGCGCCGGCGCCGCAAAAACTATTCCGCTGGCTGTTTCGGCTTCGGTTTGATGAAGGTGCTCTTGAGGTTATTCCAAAGCTCGATCTTGGCGCCGTTGCGGTGCATGATGACGCTCTGCTGGATGACCGAGAGCGTATTGTTCCAGGCCCAGTAGATGACCAAGCCAGCCGGGAACCCGGCCAGCATGAAGGTGAAGATCAGCGGCATCCAGCTAAAAATGATCTGCTGCGTGGGATCGGGCGGCGCCGGGTTGAGCTTCATCTGCACCCACATGGTCACGCCCATAATGGCCGGCCACACGCCCAGATGCAGATAGCTCGAATACAGCGACGGATCGAATGGAACGAGCCCGAACAAATTGAAAATATTGGTCGGATCTCCCGCGGAGAGATCGTGAATCCAGCCGTAGAACGGCGCGTGTCGCATTTCGATCGTGATGAACAGCACTTTGTAGAGCGAGAAAAACACCGGAATCTGGATCGCGATCGGCAGGCAGCCGGCCACCGGATTGATCTGCTCTTTCTTGTAGAGCTCCATCATCGCCTGCTGCTGCTTCACCCGGTCGTCGGCATAGCGCTCCTTGATCATGGCCATTTGCGGCTGCACCGCCTTCATCTTAGCCATGGACGCATAGGACTTGTTGGCGAGCGGGAAGAACAGGATCTTGACCAGCACGGTAACAATCAAGATCGCGATGCCGAAATTGCCGACCAGCTGGAAGAAAAAGTCGAGCGCGAGGAACATCGGCTTGGTGATGAAATAGAACCAGCCCCAATCGATCAGCAGGTCGAAATGATTGAGACGGAGCGCCTGATTATAACCGCCGGGTCCAAGCGGAAAATCGATGCCGACCACCGAGACTTCCTTGGCGCCGGCGAACAAGCGTGAATTGGCGCTGCCGGTCGTGCCCGGCGCGATCGTTTGTGGCTGCAGCAGATAATCGGTCTGATAGGTCTTCAGCCCACCCGCTTCGCCGGCCGAGAAACGGGCGCGCACCTTGGCGTCGGTATCGGGTAACAATGTCGCGGCCCAGTATTTATCCGTAATGCCAAGCCAGGCATTGGTAACGTCCCAGGTCTCCGATTTCTTGTCCTCGATTTTTTTATAGGTTTCTTCCTGCAGACCTTGATCGCCCATCACGCCGATCAGACCTTCATGCAGAATGTAGTAGCCCTGCACTTTCGGCGCGCCGTGCCGCGAAATCAACGCATAGGGAAACAGCGTCACCGGATTGCCGCTGTCGTTCGCGACACCGTCCTTAACGGTGAATAGATAATGATCGTCAACGCCGATGGTGCGGGTGAAGACGAGTCCTTGGCCATTGTCGTAGGTCAGCGTCACCGGGTGACCGATGCCGAGCGCACCGGCGCTCTGCTGCTTCCATACCGTCTCGGGACCGGGCATGGCCGCATTGGTGCCGGCAGCAGGCACCCACCCGAATTCAGCGTAGAAGGCCGCCGGCGCGCCCGACGGGGAGAACAGCACGATCGGCGGGGACTTTGGATCGGTCTCTTCGCGATATTGGGTGAGTGTCAGGTCGTCGATGCGGCCGCCCTTAAGATCGATGCTGCCGCCGAGTCGCGGTGTCTCGATCGCGATCCGCGGCGAGGAAGCGATCACCGCTTCGCGCGAAGCCGTTTGCGTCTGTGCCGATGGTGCGCCGGCTTTTGGCGTTCCCGGTACTTCCGGCGTTGCCGGTTGGGCGGCGTTCGGCGCCGGCGCGCCTGGTTGTGCGGCGCCCGGTTGCGCGCCGCCTGGCTGCGCCGGCTGTTTGAGCTGCGCCTCCTGGCGTTGCCGCTCCATTTGCGGATAGCCAATGAAATATTGCCAGCCGACGATGACGAGCAACGACAGCACAACGGCCAGAATGGTGTTCTTGTGCTCGATCATCAATGCTCGTGCTGACTGGTCCGCATTTCGGGACCCATTTGGCGCTTGCCCCCGCCACCTTTGGACCGACCCGCCCTATGTGGGGACAGCGCGCCCGATGTACCAGTTCCACCGCCGCTTTTGCTGGAGCCGCTTTTGCTGGAGTCACTTTTACTGGAGCCATGGACGCGGCGAACCGCGCCGCTGAGTTCCTTCATCATGGCGTCAAACGCGACCTTGAGCGCGGCGCGCCGCCCAATCAGCACGTAGTCGTGACCGGCGGACAGGACCGCTGGCGGAGCAAGCCGGATGAGCTCGCGCAGGCGGCGCCGCACCCGGTTGCGCTCCACGGCGTTGCCGACCTGTTTGCTGACGGTGAAACCAACCCGCGGCGGACCGGCCTTCCCCCGTTCGCGTGCTTGCAGGGTAAAGGCGCTCGCATGAGCGCGCGCGCCGGCCCCGGCAGCTTGGGCAACGGCCCGAAAGTCACTCCGGCGTTTTAACCGCTCCATTGCAGCGACTTTGGTATGACCGCGTTGTAGAGAACCATTCGCAAATGCAACTGAAACACCGAGCCTGTCGCGCTCAGGCACTCAGTCTTTTGCGGCCCCGTGCGCGCCGCGCGGCCAACACCCTGCGGCCGCCTTTACTGGCCATACGGGTGCGAAAGCCATGGCGGCGCTTGCGTACGAGTTTGCTCGGCTGATAGGTCCGTTTCACGGGGTGTCTCCGCTGCGCCGCTCGCCGCGACCATAAGTCGCCGCGATTGCGGCGGCTTATAAGGGAGGGCTCCCGACCCGTCAAATGTAGGTTATCGGCCATTTGTCGGCATTTTGCTGCGGTCTTGTGACGTCGATTTCGGCCCGTCCCGCGCGCTTTGCGATCGTGTCACTGGCGGCGAATCGCGTGACACTTGACGATCATCGAGATGGTGAGGAACCGTCTTGATTATGAAGCGCGGTATGAAATGCCAGTCCAGAAATACGCCAATGACATATATAATTGGCAGGGATTTGACCTGCTGTCCGGTGCGGCGCATCATTGGGCCGCTGCACTGTTCGGCTAGGCAGCGGATCTAGGTCATGACTGAAGACACAGCCGTGCGGCCGGAGCCCCGGACGCCGCGCTTCGGGCTATCGGGAAAACTCCTCGTCCTCACGATTCTATTCGTGATGATCGCGGAAGTGCTGATCTATGTCCCCTCCGTCGCCAATTTCCGCGTCGTTTGGCTGAAGGACCGGCTGGCGACGGCCTATACCGCGGCGCTTGTGCTTGATGCGGCGCCGAACGGCGTGGTCTCCGACGCGCTCGCCAAGCGCATTCTCGACTCGATTGGCGCGCGCGCCGTCGCCATGAAGATGGGATCGCGGCATCGCATGATCGCGGTCGACGATATGCCGCCAGCGGTCGCCGCCACTTACGACATGCGCAACGTTTATGCATTCGACGCGGTGGTCGATGCCTTCACCACTATGCTCAACAGCAAAAAGGAGGCGGTGCGCGTCGTTGGGCCGGTGCCGGGCGGCGAATATATCGAGCTGGTTATGGACGAGCAGTCGCTGCGCCGGGCCATGCTGCGTTACTCCGTCGACATTCTGCTGCTGTCGCTTCTAATCTCGGCGATCACCGCGGCGCTTGTTTACCTGTCGCTGCATTACATGTTCGTGCGGCCGATGCGCCGTGTCACCGGTAATATGATCGCGTTTCGCGCCGATCCTGAGAATAGCGATCGCGTGATCGTGCCATCCGGACGGCTCGATGAGATCGGCACCGCGGAGCGCGAACTCGCCAGGATGCAGACCGAACTCGCCTCGATGCTGCATCAGAAAAACCGCTTGGCCGGACTCGGCCTCGCGGTTTCCAAGATCAATCACGACCTGCGCAATCTACTCGCTTCGGCGCAACTGTTCTCCGATAGGCTCGCCAAGATTCCCGATCCCGGCGTGCAACGTTTTGCTCCAAAGCTGATGCACGCGCTCGAGCGCGCCATCGCGTTTTGCCAATCGACACTGTCCTACGGGCGCCTGCAGGAGCCGCCGCCGGACCGCCGGCCGATCCCGCTCGAGCCGCTGGTTGAGGAAGTGCACGAGACCTTGGGTCTCGGCGCCGACGCGCCGATCCGTTGGATCAGCGCCGTCGAGCGTGGGCTTGTGGTCGAGGCCGATTACGATCAGCTGTTCCGGATCCTGTTGAACCTGTCGCGCAACGCGGTGCAGGCGATGGAAAGCCAGGCCGCCGAAAGCCGGACCGACCGCGATCCCGGCCGAGACCAGATTCGCATTACCGGTCGACGCGAAGGCGCGGTGGCGGTCATCGAAGTTTCCGATACCGGACCTGGCTTTTCGGAAAAGGCACGCGAGCATCTGTTCGAAGCGTTCCAGGGTTCGACCCGCACCGGCGGCACCGGGCTGGGACTTGCGATCGCGGCCGAATTGGTGCGCGCCCATGGCGGCGAAATTCGTCTGGTCGAAGGGACGATCGGGGCGACCCTGCGGCTGACCATTCCCGATCGCGCCGTCGAGCTCGCCGCCCATCGTGGCGCGCGCGCACATGGTTAGAAAATCCATGCCTAGCAATCCGTTCAGCGGGCGGCGCCGGCGCTGTCGGCATGAGCGCGCGGCAAGCCTGCGCGGTAAGCCTGCTTGCCATCGCGCCTTCTTGCCATTGAACGTCGGAGCCTATAGCTACGACGCGCCGCGCCCGTAGCTCAGCTGGATAGAGCACCAGACTACGAATCTGGGGGTCAGGAGTTCGAATCTCTTCGGGCGCGCCACTTTCATTTACCAAATTTGCCAGTCTGCGACGCGGCCCGGTGCGTAGAGCTTAGGCTTTCGCCCCGAAACGGCAATGCCGGCGCGCGGCAACATTGCACGCATCGCGCGTGGGGTGTCACGCTTGGCACCGGCAAACTGCCATGATAGCCTTTTTTATCGCTCAATGCCTTGAGCCAACGATAGTTCTAGCCGGCTGGCGGCGCGGCGAAGGGACCCACGCCGGCGCGGTGCAAGGAACGACAAGACCGGGGATCACGAGAAAGGACACGCCATGGCTCAGAAACCGAGTGCTTCCATGAATTCTGATACCGAAGCCATGGCGTCGGCATCCGCTGACGTGCCCGAGCAGCGCGACCAGGTTGCGTCCAAGCTGGTCGATAGATTTGCCATCTGGTCCGGCGTTGCCGGGCTTGTGCCGTTGCCCGTGATCGATGTGCTTGCGGTCGGCGGCTTGCAGTTGCAGATGCTGCGTCGACTGTCGCAAATCTACAACGTGGAGTTTTCGCAGAACCGCGGTAAGGCGCTGATCGCGGCGCTTGCCGGTTGCATGATCCCGGCGACCAGCGGCATGGGCGCGGCAAGCGCGCTTAAGGCGGTCCCGGTGATCAACATTCTGGCCGCCGGCTTCGTCATGCCGGTGCTCTCGGCCGGCGCCACTTATGCCATCGGCAAAGCCTTCGTCCAGCACTTTGAATCCGGCGGCACGCTGCTCGATTTCAATCCGCCGGACTATCGCGAGTTCGTCAAAGCGCAGAAAGAAATGTGGGAGTCGCGAACAAAAGGCCGTAGCAGCAGTTCGACTACGGCAACCTCATCTCCTTAGTCTTTGCTGATTTTGCAAAGTGATGAGGGTGTTTTAACGAAGCGAGGGGCTGTCACGTCGATCAGGCGCAACTTCTCGTGACAACAGCTACCGCGTCCTAGTTCGTGGCGCTCGTCAAGCGATCGACGCGCGGCGGAAGGTTTCGCGGCAGAGAGGGACATTCGGGGGACTTGGTCCGGGCAAGCTCGGCCAGTAAACGCGTGACAGTTAATTCGTGGCAGTCAAGTCATGGCAGCAGCCATTCTCGCCTACATCGTCGCGTGCCTGCTTACGGGATTTTGCGGCACCCATCGCCGGATGGGCTTTTGGGGGACATTTTTTCTTGCGGTTGTTACCACTCCGTTGCTGGTATTGCCGGTGCTTTTCATAACCGGCCCATCCCGTCGTTTTGAATGGCGTTCCCGCGAATAGATCGGCTTTATCGCCGCCGCCGACGGGCGGGTCCGCCAGCGATTCCATTTAGGTCATCACTACCCGCATTAACGTAGAACGGACGAGCGTACGATCATGTCCTTCTTGCAGCTCGTTCGGCGCGAAATGCACGGCTCGATGCCGAAGCTCTTGTTCATGTCGAGCGTCGGCGGCATCAGCAACGCTTCGATTCTCGCCGCCATCAATACCGGTGTGCAGGATACGAGCAGCGGTCAGAAACCCGGGTTGTGGGCGGCGTCGCTGTTCCTGGTCGCGCTGCTTTTGTTCATGAAGTCGCAGCAATTTGTCACCATCACCGCCACCGCCGAAGTCGAGGCAATCATCCATAAGCTGCGCTTGCGGCTAATGGATCTGATCAGACGCTCAGAGCTCCTCGAGATCGAAAAGATCGGCCGGGCGCGGATCGTTGCCTCTATTACCAGCGACACCGCGATATTGACGCAGGCGAGCAACATGCTCTGCTTCACCGTGCAGGGCGCGGTATTGATTTTGTTCGTCGGGCTTTACGTTGCCTATTTGTCGATCGTCGCATTTCTGCTGACACTCGTGATCGTGTCGGGCGCGGGAACGGTCTTCCACTACAAAAACCGGCAACTGAGCGTGCAGAAGGGCGAATCGGCCGCCTGGGAGCGCCGGCTGTTCGACCGGCTGACCGACTTCCTGGACGGCTTCAAGGAAGTCAGGCTCAATGCTGCGCGCAGTGAGGATCTGTTCAATGACGCATTGGAGGTGTCGAAGACCGCCGCCAACATCAAGATTCGCACGCAAGCCGAAACCTTCAAAATGATCGTCACCTCGCAGATCTCGATGTACATCCTGCTCGGCGCGGTGGTGTTTGTGGCGCCAAATCTAAGCGACACGCTCGGCGGCGCGTCGATTGCGAAAACGACCACGGCGCTGCTGTTCGTGGTCGGCGCTTGTTTCGGGCTCGTGCAATCGATCCCGATCTTGCTCAACGCCAATGCCGCGGCGAGCCGCATCGAACGGCTGGAAGACGCGCTGCAGGCGACGCTCGTCGAGGGTGAGCGGCGCGCCATTACTGCACCGAAGCGCTTCGAACAAATCGAAATGCGCAATATTGAATTCCGCTATACCGACAAGTTCTCCGACACCGTTTTCAAAATCGGGCCGATCGATTTCACCTTGCAGCGCGGCGAGCTTGTTTTCATTACCGGCGGCAACGGCTCCGGCAAATCGACTTTTCTTCGCGTGCTGTCTGGTCTTTATCCGCCCGATTCCGGCGAGGTCCTGCTCGACGGCCGGCCGGTGACCGACGCCAATCGCGACGAGTATCGCGGATTAATGTCGGCAATTTTCTTCGACTATCATTTGTTTCAGCGGCTGTATGGGATAGCGGACGCCGATCCGTCCGATGTCAACCGGCTGTTGACGCAATTTCGTCTCGCCGACAAAACTTCGCTCGGCAATGGCGAGTTTCGTACGCTCGATCTTTCCGGCGGCCAGCGCCGCCGTCTGGCGCTGATCGTCAGCCTTCTGGAAAAGCGGCCGATCATGCTGCTCGACGAATGGACCGCCGAGCAAGATCCCGAATTCCGCCTCAAATTTTACGACGAGCTGCTGCCGGAAATGATGCGGGCCGGCGCGACGATCGTGGTCATCACCCATGATGACCGCTATCTCGACGAGCTGCACCTGCCGGCACGCCGTATCAAGATGGATTACGGCCGTATTGTCGAACAGCGTTCAATGGGTGGATGATAGGGCCCGGGCGGAGTTAGGGTAATGGCCAGCTATCCGGAAACCATCGATGACTTGGCGCCCCCGCCTCAAAAGCGGGGATGGTGGCGCTTTCTGGTGCGACATTTGCCCGGCCTGTCGTTCGTCATCCTGGTCGGGTTGCTGATCGCGGTCGTGCTCTGGCCCTACGTGGTCATCACCGTGCCGAGCGGCTCTGTCGGCGTGCTGTGGAAGCGATTTAATGGTCTCGATATGTACTGCTGGTGCTGGGTCGGCCGCGGCACGGTGCTCGACCCGCGCGAATTGCGGGACGAAGGCCTCCACATCATTTGGCCGTGGGACAAGCTCTACCTTTACAATTTGCGGCTGCAATCCACGCAACAGACCTACAATGCCATTTCAAAGGATGGCGTGAATGTTAAAGCGCAGATCAGCGTGCGCTATCAGCTCTTACACAATTCAGTCGCGGTGCTGCACAAATTCATCGGTCCGGATTTTTTGACTTCCGTCGTCAATCCGGAAATCGGCAGTCAAGCGCGGCAGGTCATTTCGCAATATACCGGGGAGGCGGTCTACACGTCGCGGGAGCAGATCCAGAAACAAATTCGCGACGCCTCACAAAAGAGCTTGGCTGCGAATCTCAACAAGCTGGTACAGCCGGAAGCGATGGAGCAACCGGACCCGAAGCACTACAACGATTTTCTCCAGGACGCGATCCAGATTCTCGACACTCTCGTGCTGTCGATCGAGCTGCCGCCGGACATCGTGGCGGCGATCAATCGGCAGACGGAGCAGTTTTACATGATCCAGGAATACAAATTCCGCGTCGAGCGTGAGGCCGAAGAATCCAAACGCAAGCAGATCGAGGCCGACGGCATCGCCGCTTTTCAGAAGACGGTCAGCCAGGGAATTTCCGAATCCTATTTGCGCTGGCGCGGCATCGAAGCCACGCTTTTGCTCTCGCAATCTACCAACGCAAAAGTCGTGGTCATCGGTTCGGGCAGGGATGGCTTGCCAATCATTCTCAACGCCGAGCCCAATCCGCCGGGCGCGGCCTCGCAATCTGGCGGCAGCGGCGCTTCGCCGACCACGGCGCCGTCAGCTCCGGGATCGTCGCCTTCGGGGGCTTCTTCATCGAACCCGTCCGGCAATGCGGCACCGCCGGCGCCGAATAGCAATGCGCCGCCGAACACCTCGACCGCGCCCGGCGCGGTTCCAGGCGGCCCCGGCTCGGCGCCAAGCAAGCCCCCGCCTGGTACCTCCGGTGCAGCAACTCCGGTTGCTCCGGAGGAGACCGCAAATGCCGGTTCTGTAATCCTGGCCCAGCCGGAAAAAACAGTGTCATCCGCGGCTGCGCTGGATATTCCGGGCGTCCGTCCGATCCTTTCGGGAATTTCCGGCGCTTTGCGCGCGGGTGCGGATTTGATATCGCCCGAAACTAAATCCAAACAATAGGGGGATGCGGTGCTTGATCGGACGCAATCGGACCGTAGTCCCAAGGGTTCGCGGTGGCGCCGCTTCGGTGCGGAATACCGCGCTACGGCGGTTCTCATCGCGATCATCATCATTGTCGGCATCCTGATCGGAGGACATCTCTACGGGCGGTATCTGTCCTCGATCGATCTGGCCGACCGCGAAGCCCAGATCGAGCAGCTACGTGCGGAAAGCCAAAAGCAGAAAAGAGACATCGACTCCAAGAGCCTGCAGCTCACCGCGCTGCAAGACAAGCTGACTAAGGCGCAAGCCGCGCTGAACGCGATCATGCCTTCCGCGCACACCTACAATATTAACCCCAATCAAACACTGATCCTCGGCGACGGGCACTTGACGGTCGGTCTGGTCGGCCCGCCCGCCAATGACAGCGTGGTGCTCAACATCAACGGCAAGTCACAAACGGTAGCGGCCGGACAAACTCTCAATATTACTGCCGATCCGGCCACCCAGTGCCAGATCAACGTGCAGTCCTTCGATGTCTTCAAAGCAGTCGTTGTCGCAACGTGCGCCGCGGCCAAAGCGCAATAGCATTCTAAGTCCGCCCCTAGCGACAGGTCGGAAACATTGCCGCCAGTTCACGCCCGCCCAGATAAATAGTTTTGGTCTGCAATCCGCCGTGCTGCGCGATCCACCGGCGCACGTCGTCGGGATAATGCGACCACAAATATTTGGTCCCCGGTTTGTTGATCTGAGCGCCCGTCAGGCTGGGATCCCAGGCGGCGTGGAAGGCGAGCACCGCGCGCGGCGTCACGCAGATGCGATCGTGCGGGATCACGCCCAGCAGAAGCGTGCAGGCTGACGCGCAGGTGCCGTCGATCGCGACGCGCTGGCCGGATTTCCGGAGCGTCTCATACCTGATCAAATAAGTGCCGATGCGGCCGCCGCTGTCATCGAGTATTCGCTCGGCAGACGCCGGCGCCGCCGCTCCCGGCCATAATGCCGTCAATGCCGCGATCGCAGTCGCCACCAAGCACGGTAAGGCCATGCAACGATGCAGGCTCGAGAGCATTTGACCGCCCCCAAGCTAGCGGACACCGCGCAACGATACGCATTCCTCGCGATTGTGAACAGTAGCGGCAGCGCTCCAGCGAGCGACTTGTCCACATTCGGTTTTCCGGTTGCGAGGAACCGAACAGCCAGCCTCGGCGTTGCGCAGCGGGAGGGTTCCGTGGCCAAATTCCAGGACCATCAAAGGCGCGCGGCCGAATGCCTACACTTGGCGCGCGAAGCCACGGACAAGACCAACAAGGCCCTGCTGATCGAAATGGCCCAAACTTGGGCCAAGCTCGCTGAGCAGGACAAAACCAGAAGCGAGGACGAAAAAGCGGAATAGTCCGGGGTCCAACATCCACCCGGCATCACGATCTTTGCACACGCATCCCCATTAAAGTGAGCGGAACATCCAATTCCGCTCGTTTTTTTTGATGGCGCGAACCAAATCCGCCCTGCGTCGCTCGACCTCGCCGCCGACCAAGCGCGCGAGGAAAAATTTTTTTGTCCGAATGAGGCGAGTACAATTACTTTGGAATAATGAAAAGCTGCGGACTAGAACCGCTCCAATCTTTAGGCAAAACGCGCAGTTTTCTTGACAAACAAAAACAGCTCGGGTGTGGTGCTGTCGATCAGCAAATAAAGCATCACGATGTCAGTTCATTCTCGCTGCGCGGTTGGGAGGCTGTTTACTGTTTTTCAGGTGATAGCCGCGACAATTTTCGTTTCGACATTTGGCGTTCAAGCGCAAGACGCCGGTGCGTTCCACGAGTTAGAGACCAAATACATATTCGGGAATTTCACCGTCGGATCATCGACCGGCATCGAAGGGGAAAAGGCATTCGAACCGGAAACAGAAGCCAACTTTGGCAAGGGCGGCGGACATTACGCCGTCGCCCAAACCACGCTTGAATATGAGTTTACGCCAACGCAATACATGCAGATTATACTTGGTCCGACCGTCTCGTATTACAACATCCGCGGCGTTCCGGGTCTCGACGACCGCAACATGGCCGCCGTTAACGGCTTCGAGGCTGAGTTTCGCTCCGTCTTGATTGATCGCAATCCGTCGCCAATCGCTGTCACGCTGTCGCTCGAACCGGAATTTCACAGCCGTGACGAGACCAGCGGCGCGAAAGTCGTGAACTACGGCCTGGAAGCCAAGCTCGAAGCGGATGCCGAACTCATCAAGAATCGCCTGTTCTGGGGCTTCAATCTACTTTACGAACCCGAGACCACCCGCGCCGACCTGGGTCAATGGCAGAACGAAACGACATTCGGCATCTCTTCGGCGCTTGCCTATCAGATCGTGCCCAATATCGTGGTCGGCGCCGACCTCTGGTACTTGCGGCATTACAACGGCGCGGCATTCAATTCCTTCACGGGCGACGCCGTCTATCTCGGTCCGACTTTCTATTGGAAGATTGCGCCCAAGGTGCTCATGAGTGCCGCATGGGAAACGCAGATCACCGGCCACGAGCCCGGCGTTAGCTCTACGCTCGATTTGACGGATTTTTCCCGACAGCGCGCGCGATTGTTGCTCGAGTTCGAGCTCTGATGCAGCGGCTCGATTGATCTGGAGGATTTGTGCAGTTAAATCTTTTACCGCTGAGAGCGGTGCGATCCGTGAGGACTTGCTTCGCGTTCACGCTGCTCGGCACCGCCATCCTAATTGCGAGCGAGCATGCGCAGGCGCAGCAGAGCGCCAGCGTTGCGATCTCAGTCAAGGACCATCGCTTCCAACCCAGCCAAATAAGCGCGCCCGCCAATCGCGCGATCAGCATAAAAGTGAAGAATCTCGACACTGCTCCTATGGAATTCGAGAGCGTTTCGCTGCGCGTGGAAAAGGTCATCGCGCCCGGCAGTGAAGGCGTTGTCAATGTCAGGGCGCTGGCGCCCGGCCGTTATGAATTCTTCGACGATTTTCACCAGGAGGCGCGCGGAGTCCTGGTGGTGGAGTAAGCGCGGCCAGTCCCGTTGCCCGATATCCCGGGCTAAATCGCTGGAAAAACGCAATTTTGTGTTGAATATCACATTCCCCAGGGGCCTGCCGGGGCAGGTATCTGTCCGGGGCCACGAACCTCCCACGCTCGTGCTTTTAAGACCGATTCCGGCCCCAAAACAGGGAGCATTCGCTCATGCCGGGGCTGCGACAGCTGCGTCCGCGTCTGCGTTCCGGTCGTAAAGCCAAGGCGATGCGCGTTGCTGCCATCAGCACCGATCAGCTTGTGCCGTGCCCAACTTGCGGTGGCTTCATGCGGCTGTCCGATGCCCAGGCGTTTGAGTGCAAACAATGCGGCCGCGCCATTCGCGTCGAGGGCGTGCTGAAAAACATGGACAGCGAGTAACTTAGCTTCAAAGAATCACAGTCAGTGCCGCCGCGCCGGTGGCCTATTCCCAGACCAGCACATTGGGCAGCGATCGATCGATCCGCCGCAACACTGTATAGCCGACGCCGGCAAGACCCCTAAACAAGCCCAAATTGAATTGCCGCTTGCCGCTGTTCCAGCGGTAATCGCCGGTTGCAGCTGCGCTGTTGAGAACAGCCGCCAGCCGCCGCGCCGCAAGCTCGTTGATCTCGCCTGCACCCGCCCGATCTGCCGCCTCGCAAAGAAATTCGATTCCACCGAGCGTGCCGCAGCACAAAGTGTCGAGTTGGCCGGGCCACGCTTGCTTCACGCTCTCGAGCGCGTTGTTGATGTCGGTCGCGACAAGTGTGCCGCCGAGCTTGGCGTCGAGCGCCGCATTGGCGCCAATGCGGCGGCCGATGGCGAGCCGTGCCAACCCGATCCCAGGCGCGCCGTGGCACCATTGGCATGGCCACACTGGTTGCCCCGGCACGCGCAAGTCCGGCCAGTTGTGCCGTGCCGGATCATAGGTTTGATCTTCGAATGCGATGCACTCCGCTGCGGCATCGGCAAATTGCTCGCGGCCGCTCGCCGCCGCCAACGAGGCCAGCGCATAGGCAAAACCTGCCGCGCCATGCGACATGCCGTTTAGCGGCGAGCCGCCGAACCCTTGGCCGATCCAGCTGCGATGGCGCGCATGTCCGATTCGATCCTGAGCCAAAAGATGCTCGCCACAACGGATCGCGCGGGCGAGCGCGACATCCGATTGCGTATCGCGATGCAAGCGAAGCAAGGCGAGGATCGCGCCGGCGGCCCCGCCCATGACGTCGAGCTGTTTGTCCGCGGTGATCAGCTCGTCCGTAAACAGCTGTGCTGCGCGTTCAGCTTCCTGCAACAAAACTACGTTGCCGGCGCATTTTGCGATCACGCAAAAACCATAGACGATCGAGCTCAGCCCAGTGGCGGCGCCGATGCCAAGCGAACGCGCAAACCGTGCCGCGCTGCGGCTGTTCAAGTTTCTGCGGATATGCGCGAGGCCGGCAAGGGCAAGTTCGGTCGATGGTGTGTGCCCGCTGACGGCGCCATGCGCGGCAAGGAACAGTGCAATTCCGGTTGCGCCATTGTAGAGATCGGGCCCAAGGCAAACGAGCTGGAACACCTCCGAATCGCCGAGCCAATCGAGTCCGATCCATGCCGCGCTGCGGCCGCGGCGGACCGCATGCTGCGCCAGTTCGGCGGCGATCTTGTCGGCTTCGGCCTTGAACACGGCCTTGTCAGGCGCGGGCGCGACGCCGGTGTCGACGCTCGGACTACGCTTACGATTGCTCGGCCCTGCTGATTGCTGATTGAGATTTTCCCGGATCACCTCGATTTGCCAGCCGATTTCGTTCTGATCGAGCGTTTGTAGCCGCGCGCCGGCGCGATCGAGCCCGGGCGTCGCTGCGGTCAGGGCTGAAATGCCTCCCAGATCCGAAATCGCGGTGCCGTCGCTTGGGGTAACGAAGTACGGAACGTTCAGAGAAACCAGCGCCGCGCGCTCCGCCCGCTGCAACGGCCAGAGCGGATCGGTTGCCTTATCCCAATCCGCAAGGCGGGCCATGAAATCGGCCTGTGCCGACCAAATGGCGCCGTCCGCCATATTGCGATGATCCTTTAAACGTCGCAGCAGCATGTAATAGAACCGTGTCGGCCGCATGACTTTCCGAACCGTCAGACCGGCAAAATCCTTTAACAGTGCTGCCGCGCTCACATCTTGCACCTGACGCATCAGGAAATCGGCATAGTCGGCAAAACCGGCAATGAAGCTCTCCACGTGATCGCCGAGCTTGGCATAGCGGCCATTCACGTGCGGCAAGTTCGGCGTTCCCGCGCCGGCTTCTTCCACTTTGGCCGGGCGCATAGCATCGGTGTTGACGTGCCTCCACTTAATGACAGTTCGCGCGCCCCATTCGGCCGTCATCCCGCCCATCGCGAACACATTGTTGTCGACGGATCGCCCATAGGCCGGCAGCAGGCCAACCGTCATTACCGAATTGCCGACGATCTCCATCGCGGCGTCGAACGCTTCCGCTTCCGGCGCGCCGATCTTGTGTTCCTCGGCCGAAGGCGCAAGGATGGTCTCGAGATCGATCGGCACGGGATGATCACCGACCGCGATCATATTTTCCTGATGGATGTCGGTCGCCGCGAAGCAGTGCAGCAGCGCCAGCCAGGCACCGGCGCGGCGGAAAAAAGCGTCACAATCACGCGCGTCGACGCAGCCGGCGTGTTCGATAAATTCCGTCCAGCCGTAGCCATTGCGCGACAAAGCGCGCGCTGTCTTCAGCGTAATGGGAGCGCCGGCGCCGTTGAGCCGCTCGACCAATGCGCGCCAGGCTACGTCGAGCCGCAAATCCTTTGGTTTGTACACGACATGCGTGCCGTCGGCGAAAGCCACGATACTGACACAGCGGCCGCCATTGTGTGGATCGGAAACGCCGCTCCTGATCTCGACGATGTTGGCGCCGGTGGGCGCCTTGACGAGTTCGCGCCGAATCGCCGGCAAATCGGCGGCCAGCCGGTCGACGAATTCGCGCGTCGCATCGATCCATTGCCGGGTCAACACCGCGATCAATCGCAGCAGCACCGGCTTTTGTTCGAACAGCTGGCGTGAACCACCGCTTCTGAGATCGACAATGAATTCACGGTATCTGGCCATGCCCGGCGCCTGAGCGAATTTGTCGAGGTCGCGTGGCTCGGGGTCGCGTGATTTGTCGAGGTCGCGCGATTTGGCGAATCGCTCGTAAAGGGCGGGCGCACAAAGCTCGGACAGCGCGGCAAGGAGTATGTGCCGTAGCGACGCTCGCGCTCGCTCATTGAAATAATTGCAGGTGCAGGTATCGACGCCGGACCAAACCAGCGCTTCGGCGCGTTCGATCAGGGCCGTGAACAAGTCTTCGAACGGATAAACCGGCGCAACTTGCGGTTCGGTCTGGCCGGCTTCCTTAAATGCCTGTTCGATCCAAATGGCGTCTTCTATCCATCGCGGATATGGCGCCGAGGCGCGGCGCCGGGAGCGAGCGAGCCGATTTTCGATTTCGACTTGCGACAGGTCGTCGCGCATCAATCTTCGCGCGAAGGAAGACGCGTCGCCGGCAGCACCCGCCCGCCGCCAGGCCGCCATGCGCCGGGCGGCCAAATCGGCATCCGCAGCCATCTCCGGCGAGACCTCAAACGCGTCGGAAAGAAGCTCGTCGATGGCTGCGGCGCGTAAGCTCAAGCGCTGGTAAAATGCGTCCACCAAGTCCTCTATCGAGCGCTGTTAGCCGCTTGCCGCGGGGGCCTTTCTGCAACGGCGGAGCCGGCGATTTGCGGGCCTTTTTGGGCCTTGGTAAACGACCAAAATTGCCCACGGGCAAGGCCGTTTTATCTTCGTATTTCAGTTATGTATCACAGCCAGCAGACAGACTTTACACTGTCCGCCGCCGATGATTTAATGGATTTCTTGGCGGGGGGTTCTCACCAAGTTGCTCGACCTGCCTGGTGATGCCGGCGCCGCTGGCGAACGAGAGGAAGAAGGCCAATGACTGACAAGTACATCCAGAGGGAAGAAGAGATTCTCAGCTTTGAGGTTTCCGACGAAATGCTGGAAGCCGCGGCGGGTTCGGTCAAGGAGAAGGCTGGAGCTTTCACGCTCGCTTTCTGCTCGGGCCTCGACACTTGCCCCAGCGCGAGGACGGACTAAGGCTCGTCACGAGACGGGTCTCGGCTTCATCTTTTTCGCCCAGGCTGTAGAACCTATCTGATTTTTCCGACGAGGTGCCGGATGCTCCGGCGCCTCGTCATACTTTTTGATTGTGTTCCGCGTTGTTATGAAGGCCGATTTTCGCTAGGCCTCGACCAACGATGACGGTGCCGCGCGTTCGGCGGATCCTGCACTCTCCTTACGCGGGAAATTGCAACGGTCAGCAACCTTTTCCGCCGAAAAGGTCTCATCCATATCGAACACCCGCACACCCAGCTCCTTTGGCATCGGAGCCAGCCACGGCGAAGCACGCAAGGCGCCTTGCGCATCAGCTACGCCCTGTCGCCACCGCCTTTCCATCGACGCGCGGCCGAACTCGTAGTCTTTCGAGTGACCCTCTGGTTCGTTAGCCCGCTGCGGTTTTGGCAACTCGGTTACGGCGCACGTCATTTGCAAATACCGCGTGGGAAGCTGCACTACATGCCGAGATAGGCCACTTGCACTTGCTTGTTGTTTGCAAGCTCCGCGCTCGAACCTTGGATGATTACTTTCCCACTTTCCAGAACATAAGCGCGCTGCACCATGCTTAGAGCTCGACTGACGTTTTGTTCGACAAGCAAAATCGCCGTACCCATTGCGTGTACTTCCTGAATTTTGGCAAATGTGGCATCGGTCACGACTGGCGCGAGCCCGAGCGAGGGCTCATCCAGCATCAGCAATCTGGGTCTGAGCATCAAGCCGCGGCCGACCGCGAGCATCTGCTGTTCGCCGCCGCTCATGGTGCCCGCCAGCTGATTGCGCCGTTCGGCAAGAGCCGGGAAGATGGCGAATACCAGATCGAGTGTGCGATTGCGCTCGGCTTTGGCGCTTGGAATGTAAGAGCCGACCTCGAGATTCTCCTTCACTGTGAGCTCAGGAAAGACTTGGCGCCCCTCGGGCACGTGAGCAATGCCCAATGCGGCGATCTTGTGCGCGGGTAGCGCGGCAAGGTCTTGACCTAAAAAGGTGATCGTTCCCGAGGTCAGGCGTATCAAGCCTGAAATCGCGCGTAGCGTGGTGCTTTTGCCGGCGCCATTTGCGCCCAAGAGGCCGACGGCCTCGCCCTCGCCGACGGTTATGCTGATATCGCTGATCGCCGGGACCGATCCGTAACGTGCGCTGACTGCGGACAATGTCAGCATGCGACGCCTCCCGCGGGCGCTTCGTGTCGGTAACCGGTTCCGAGATAGGCGCGAATGACCTCCTGGTTGGCAACGACTTCCTTAGGACCGCCCTCGGCGATCTTCTGACCATGGTCGAGCACGACGATGTGCCGCGCCACGGCCATGATCGCGCGCATCACATGTTCGACGATGACAATCGTCAGGCCGCGCTTTGATAGATTTCCAATCAGCGCCACCGCCTGGTCGATTTCCGCGTGGTTTAATCCCGCCATCACCTCGTCAAGCAGCAGGAGCCGCGGCTCTGTTGCGAGCGCACGAGCCATTTCCAGCCGCCGCTGGTCTATGGTTGTGAGTTCGCGCGCCGGGGTATGTTCCTTGGCGGAAAGTCCGACGAACTCGATCGCGGCGCGGGCGCGCGAGCGCGCAATATCCAGGTTCTTGTTGCGCAGAAAGGCGCCGGTCATCACGTTCGCCAGCACCGTCATTTTTCCGAATGGCCGCGCGACTTGAAAAGTGCGAGCCAAACCATGACCGCAGATTTCGTGCGGCCGCAGTCCCACCAGTTCACGACCGAACGCAGAGATCGAGCCGGTGTCCGGCCGATAATAGCCGGTGATCAGATTGAAGCTCGTCGTTTTGCCGGCGCCGTTGGGTCCGATCAGCGCGACGGTCTCACCGTCGCGCACGGAAAAGCTGAGATCCTGGACCGCACGCAGCCCTCCGAACCGCTTGCTCAGATTACGGATAACAAGTGCCTCAGCCATCGAGCGGCACTTCTTTTGCGCGCGCCGCGCCGGCAGAGGCGAAGCGCCGGTACAAATCGGTGAAAAGCCCAATCAGTCCGCTTGGCCGCCACAGGATGACGGCAATCAAAATCAGGCTGTAAACAGTCAGTTGTACGCCGCCATGCCCGCTGCCGAACCAGCTCTGCAGGAGCGCGGAAGTGGCCTCCAGCAAAACAGTTCCTACGACCGGACCCCACAATGTGCCGATGCCGCCCACGATCGACACCAGCGCGGCCTCGACCGAAATATTGAAGCTGAACGCGGTATTCGGATCGATGAAGTAGATGTATTCGACGTAGAACGTGCCGCCGAGTGCGGTCAGGAATGCGCTGATCAAGTAGATATGGCGCTTGATCTTCGTCGTATCCACGCCGACCGCTTCGGCCGCATCCTCATCTTCGCCGACGGCAACCAGATAAAAGCCCATCCAGGAGCGCTCGATGCGATAGGTGATAGCGAGCCCGAGCGCCAACAGAGCGAGTGCGATATAGTAGTAGGCAGCTCTGGATTCGAACTGCATCATCAATGGCGCGTCGCCGAGATTCGGCAAAGTCGTGCCTTCGGCGCCCCACGCGAAATCGCGAAATTTGAGAAACAGCAGCATCAAAACCTGCGCGGTGGCAATGGTGGCGATCGCGAAATAGGGGCCGCGCAGCCGGAAGCACAGCGCGCCGATCGGTAGGCTTGCCGCCATCGCCACTACGCCACCGGCGAGGATGCCGATCCAAGGCGAGATGCCAAAACGGATAAGCAGGATCGTCGAGGTGTAGGCGCCCAAGCCGAAATAGGCCGCATGGCCCAGCGATAGTTGCTTGGCGTAGCCGCCCATCAGGTTCCAGGCGACGCCGATAAAGGCGAATAGCAACACCCTGATGCAAATGTCGAGCGCGAAGGGATTGGCGACCACAATCGGGAGCACAAGCGCGGCTGCCGCGAGCGCGGCGACCCAAAACCAGGATCGTGTAAAGCGTGCCGATTTCACCGCGCCCAGCCTCCGAATAACCCATTTGGCCGCAGCGCCAGCGTCAGCAGAAGCATGACGAAGACCACAATCAGACCCGAATCGGCGCCGACGAATTGCACGCCGAGCGACTCGGCGACGCCCATCATCAGGCTTGCAATCAGCGCGCCGGTGACGTTGCCCAGCGTGCCTAAAACCACGGCGACAAACGCCATCAGCACGAAGACCTGGCCGACCAGCGGATAGGCTGGATAGAACGGCATCAGCAGCGAGCCGGCGGCGCCCGCCAGTGCCAGCGCCACCCCGACCGCGACGCAAAATACGCGATCGGGATTGATTCCCATCAGCATGGCCACTTCGCGGTTTTGTGCCGCGGCCCGCATCGCTTTGCCGATGTCGGTGCCATGCAGAAACAGATAGAGGACAGCACTGAGCAGCATGGCAATGACGAAAGCGATGAGCTTCGCCACCGCGAAATACAGCGGGCCGATATGGAAAGACAGTTCGCTATAGGCGGTCTGCACCGTCCTGTAGTTGGCGGTGAATAGCAACAGCGCGACGTTCATCAACAACAGCGACAGCGCAAAGGTTAAAAAGATTTGCGGCATGTCGCCAAGCCCCAGAACGCGGCGGATTAGAAAGTGCTGCACCAGCACGCCGACGGCAAACAATGTTGGCATTGAAATCAGAAGCGACAGCAGCGGATCGACGCCGAAACTACTGGCGAGAAAGAAGCTGATATACATGCCGATCATCACGAATTCGCCTTGGGCGAAATTGACGATCTTGACCACGCCGAAAATAAGCGTGACGCCGATGCTTACGAGCGCATAAATACCGCCAATAAGCAGGCCGTTGATCACTGCCTGTGCAAGTGTCGCCAGCATCGGCGCTGCCGCCTGTATTAGGCTTTGATCAGCTGGGCGCGGGCTTCTTCTTTGGGAAAGACGGTCGCCAGGTCACCGTGCTGCCACTGCACGCCGACCGGATGGGCGTAAATGTTCTTGCCGTCGGGACCGAATTTCACCTTGCCGCCGGGGCACATGGCGGCGTAGCCAGCCGAGACGTCGAGCGCAGCGAGTGCATCGCGCACCTTTTGTGGGTCAGTTGATGCGGCGCGCTCCAGCGCGTCGGCAATCATAAACGTCTGGGCGACAAGACCGCCGGCATATTCGAACAAGAACTCGCCAAACTGCTTCTGATAGGCGGCATTGACCTTTTGCGCATTGTCGTCGATGTCGTGATTCCAGTGCGCGACGCCGAGTAAGCCCTCGGCGGCGTTGCCTACGTTCCGGTAGAAATCCGGAATGACGAAACCGCCGGAGCCGCCATTGATGGCGATCTTCAGATCGACCTGCTTGATAGCGCGAATGATCAGAATGAGATCGTTGAGATACGAGACGGGGAACAGCATGTTCGCGCCCGATGCCTTGACCTTGTTCATCAGCGGACTGGCATCGCTTAAGCCCGCCGAATAAGGCTCGAACAGCACGATTTCCACGCCTTGGGCCGGCGCCTGCTCGCGCAGTCCGTTCGAAGTGGACGTACCGAAAGCGGTGTTCTCGAATATGACGGCGACCTTTGGCTGATCGCTCACCAGCTTGGACATCTGCAGCTGCGCCAAGGCGAATTGGGAAGCGCGCGAGAACGGCGTGAAGGTGAAATGGCGATCCTTATTGAGCTGATCCGAGCTTGAGCCGGTCAACAGCGGCACCTTGGCGCGCTCAGCGACTTCGCTCGCGATCAGCGTGAGCGCGCTGGCGAAAGCGCCGTGGATCGCGGCGGGCCTATAGCTCGAGATCAGACGGTCGGTCTCGGTGCGCGTCACCGTCGGATCGCTTTGGACGTCCGAGACGATCAGATTGAGTTTGGCGCCGCCCAAGGATTTGATGCCGCCGGCATCATTGACCATCTGCACCGCTAACTTCGCAGCATTGACGCAGCCTTGGCCAATCTGCGCAAAACTGCCGGTGACCGGGTAAAGTCCGCCAATATTGACCGTGTCAGCCGCCGCCGCCGTGCCAATGTTAAAAGCGCCGACTGCGCCTGCGGCGAGCGCGCCAGAGGATTTGATGAGGAAATCCCTGCGGCCAAGCCGCTTCGTATCAAGCTTATTTTTGGACCGTTTCATCTGAACCTCCCCGAAAGTGGCGCCCTTTCAATTAAGGCGCCGGCGTTGTTGGCGTTCTAGCGTTTTAGCATTTCGCGCGACTTGCGAACGACCCGCGCGAACGACCCGCGAGCGTGACTTGCTAAAGGATACAACATTGTATACAATATTGTAAACGATAATCTGAGTGCCCGCAGAGAGTGGCGGGGTCAAGAAGACTGTCAATTCTCCCATGGCTTTGCGCGCGCCAAAACGACGAATGTCAGCGCCGGAGAAACGGCACCGTTCACGCCCTCCATCGGCCGCATCGCTTGCCGAATCCCATCGGCAGGAGCGCGCGAGGGCGGATAAAATCGCCACACGGCTTGAGGAGGACATTGTCCTGGGGCGTCGCCACCCTCGCGAACGCCTGGTCGAACAGGACTTGTGCGATCGGTTCAACACGCACCGCGCCGATGTCCGGCTTGCGCTTTTTGAGCTCGAGAAGAAGGGCATCGTACAGCGCATCCCCAATCGCGGCGCAATTGTGCGCGATCTCACGCCAAGGGAAGTCATGGACATTTATGCGGTCCGTGAGGAACTGGAAGTCATGGCCGCGCGCATTCTGCCATTTCCGGTTGACGAAACCGAACTTGCCAAACTGGACCGGCTACAGCGGCAGCACAGTACGGCAATCGACAACGAAGACATGCTCACAGTGTTTTATACCAATTTGTATTTTCATCAGGCTTTGTTCGGTTTGTGCGGAAACCCTTGCTTGATCGAGACGATCAGGCAGCTTGAGCAGAAAGTGTATGGAATCCGCTTCTATGCTAACGCTTTTCCCGAGGCGCTTGACCAGGCACGACGAGATCATCTCGAAATGGTCAAGGCTCTGCGCGCCGCGCGCCGCGACGATCTGATCGCGCTTACGCGCAGCCACTTGAAACCTTCGCCGCGAGCCTACATCCGCGCCTATGAACGCCGCTTCGGTCCTTCGACGCAAGCATGATTTCGGTCCGGCTCCGCGCGGGGGTCGACCGTCAAACAACTAGCCCAATAAAGCTTGGGTTTCGTGCCACAAGCGGTGAACGACTTCGCCGGCGGGTTCTGCCCTCGCCAATCGGGCGGACTGACCGGCCCAGGCTTGCATCCGGGCGACATCGTTCTCTTTGGCAGCCGCTTCGCGCATGGGCTGGGTGAGGCCGCGTTGCACGGGATAGGGCGCTGGCGGTGGCGCCGTCGGTGCCATCGCAGCGCGCACATACTCGGTGGCGATGCTGCGGGCCGGCCGTCCCGTCATGGTGCGGGTAATGACGGTATCTTCCGGCGCGGCTTTCCCGATCGCGTCCGCCCAGGCGCTCGGGATCTTGGCTTCCGGGCAGCGCAGGAAAGCGGTGCCGATCTGCACCGCAGAGGCGCCCAATAGCAACGCCGCCGCAATCGCGCGTCCGTCGGCAATTCCTCCGGTCGCCACCACCGGGATGTTCACCGCATCGACCACGCCAGAAATGAGACTAAATAGCCCGACCAGGCGCGTTTCGGCCTGCGTGACGTCAAATGCGCTGCGATGGCCGCCGGCTTCCATGCCTTGCGCAATGATGGCGTCGGCGCCCGCGCGTTCCGCCGTTTTTGCTTCGCTGACAGTCGTGACGGTTGCGAACCATTTGATGCCTTTGGTCTTCATCCGGGCGACGAAACGATCGGGGTAGAGGCCCATGATGGACGAGACAAACGCGGGGCTTGCCTCCAGCAATGCGTCGCATTGCGCTTGGAAGTCGGGCAGCACGACATTGCCGGCTTCGGGCGGGACGGGCGGACCCCAATTGGCGAGGAAATCGCGCACCGCGGCTTCCGCGGCGGCGTCGCGCTTGGGCGGCGGATCGGGAATCCACAGATTGAATTGAAAGCCGCCATTGGTGCCGGCCCGCACATCGGCCGCCCACTTCCTGATCGCTTCCGGCTGCATCATCAGCGCGCCGCAGCCGCCGAGGCCCCCCGCATTGGCGATGGCGATGGCGAGCGAAGATGGACAGGCGCTTGCCATTGGCGCCATCAAGATCGGCACCCGAAGGTTGAATTGTTCACAAAACGCGGCGGCGCGCGCGAGGGCAGGGTGCTGCGACATGCTGCAGCCAGTTTACATTGATCCCTCGCGGCTTTCGAGGCGGAGCTGGGGCGGCTGTTGTCGCGTAGTACGTTCAACGCTAAGGCGAATTCCGCTCGCCTCGGCAGCCGGTTCATATTAGGCTGTGGGCAGGGAGTGTTGTCCGGGGCAAGGCGCCGTGCATGGCGGGGCGCCGCGAGGGGAGGGCCAGGTGATCAAGGAAACATCGCTGATCTGCGCGCTGTGGCTTGTGCTAGCCGCAGTTTTTCCCGCGAACGCACAAACGATGAGCTACGCCGACGCGATCTCCCAGCTTGCCGCAGCTTGCAGGAACGACATTGAAAAATACTGCAAAGGGGTGCCGCTCGGTCCTCGCCTCAAAACCTGCTTCGACACCAACGGGGCGCGAATGTCCCCGCAATGCCAGCAGGCTCGCGGAATAGTCTACACCTCGATTTCGCGAAGAGCCGCGGCGCAGCGCAATATTGGCGATGCTTGCAACGCGGATATCGCCAGGCTGTGCGGCACCTCGCATGCCGATGCGCATCTGGTCGAATGCCTGCTCAGCGTATCGCCCGCGGCGATGAGCTCGCAATGCAATCAGACATTCACCGATACCGGCTGGCGTACGGAAAGGGCGCGGCAATGAAATCCCACTACATCTTTGTCGTCGCTGCTGCCCTTATCTTCTGGGCGGCGGTGACCGGCGCTCCGGCGCAGCAGCAGATCAATTCAGGCCAAATGGCAACCAGCTTGGCCGCCGTCAGCAATACCGGACTATCGCTGACCGGCGCGCAGATGCGCCAAGCCGTGCTCGACAACATCCACAATTACCCCGGAGCACTACCACCCCACCCGCTTACATTTCCGCAACTGGAAAACCTCGCGCAATTCGTCGTGGAGGTGGACTTTGACTTCAATTCAGCCGTCATCAGGCCGTCGTCATACCGGACGATCGGCGCCATCGCCGATGCACTGCACAATCCTATTCTGCTCGGTTATGGCTTTCTTGTTATCGGTCACACCGACTCCGTCGGCGGCCGCCAATTCAATGTGGGTTTGAGTCAGCGGCGCGCAGAAGCGATCCGGGATGCCTTGATCGACCCATTCAATGTTAACCCGGCCGTGCTCGATGCGGTCGGCATGGGCGAGGAGCAGCTGCGCGACCCCGCGCACCCGACGTCCGGAGTCAATCGACGCGTTCAGCTCGTTAATGTCGGCAAGAAATTCTGTTTTGGCCGCTCCGGTGAACAGTTCGTGTGCCCGTGACCGGGCATGGCGTCGCGGATCGGTAGTTCGCTCTTTGCGTGCGTTCATCGCAGCCGATTGATCTGCACATTCAGGCGTTCCGACCGCGCGATCGCCCAGCCGCTTTCGAGCAGAGCAGCCGCCTATAATAATGTGAATTGGGTCGCATTCACCGCAATGGTGACATTTTTCTTTGCGGCGGCTGCCGCCGCGCATGCTTTCTCGATACGTGGCCGAACCCAAGCCGTACGTTGGGCAAAATCATGGCTTGGCAGCCTTCGTTAATTTCACAATGCCAACGCACTCACGCCCCAATGCGCGTGAGGATTGGCTACCGCAGTCGCGATTCGATGTCGGGGCGTGACTACAAACGAATTGGGGGGATCAATGCGATCAAAGATCCTGGCGATCGGCCTTGCCCTGATACCAGCAGCTGTTCTGGTGAGCGGCCATTCAAGCCTTGGCGAAGCGAAAGGCGATGAATGCAGGATCAAGCCCGATAGTTCGTCGCCGGCGGGCTTGCATTGGTACTATCGCGTCGACCGAGCCAACAATCGCCACTGCTGGTATCTGCATGAGCAAGGCATGCGGGTCCACTCGCTCATCAATGCGACGTCACGCCGTGCGGATACTCAGAATGACACTGCCGGCGAGCAAGTCTGGAAAACGCCGCCGCTGACCGACACTGCAGAGCCAGAATACGAGCAAAGCGAGACGACGACTGAGCAGCCCGCCGTAGATTTTACGGCCCGCTGGGTCGATCTGCCGAGATCGGTGGATTTGAACGCACACGAACTGGTTGCGGAAAGCAACGGTTATGCCGCCGAGCATGGAGTGGAAAATAGGCAAGAACAATTACCGCCTGCCTGGGCGAACGTTTCAGCCGCGAACGGCGACGTGCGGCAAAACGCCGGGACTCAAACAAACTTCGGATCAATCAGTCTGGCCGGTGCGGTGGTCTTGGCATTGTTGTTAATGTCGGAAGCATTGGTGGGGGTTGCGCGCACATCCGGTTGGCGTCTGCTGCGCTTTAATCGGCGCGCGAACCCACATCGCCGCACCGAGCGTTCTGAGCCGGCGGTAGACGCCACGCGGCATGGCCCCATCTCGCGCATTGCAACGGGGGTCGAACCAATGTCCCGAACGCAGACGGGGGTGAACGAGCTTCGGCTCCTGTTGGAGCGCGCCGGTACAGGACTGAGGCCGCCCCAGTCGTTCGCGCCGTCGAGGTCGGTGCACCGCCATGAGCACGCCAATCGTGCTCGAGCACATTCCGCTTTTGCGCGTCTCAAATCGCGATCCTTCAGCGGCATGACCTGGGCACCGCTCTGACCCGGAGATCGAACCGATGTATCCCTCGTCCACACCCTTAGTGCCCGATGACCAGTATCACGAGCGCGATTTTGCTCCGCGCGACCTGGATGCCGAGCGAGATTTGCAACGCGTGCGGCGGCCCCAGCGCCAAAACGCAATGAAAAAGCCCTCCGTTGCGAACCGAATGGTGCGATCGGTGAGCCGGTTCTGCGCGGCGGTTCTGATTGGCGTCGGGCTTACGCTGGCCGGGCAATCCTACGGTGAGCAGTTAAACCAGATGATTACGGGTTGGGCTCCGTCATTGGCTTGGCTGTTGCCCGCGCAAAACCCGAAGAAAACTGCCGAGACTGCCGTTTCATCGGAAGTGGCGCAGCAGATTAAGTTGATCGCAGTTGATCTCGCGATTGTGCGGCGGAACATGGGGCAACTCGCCGCCAATCAGGACCAGTTTGCCGCCAAGCAAGAGCAAATGAATCAGAACATTGCGACGCTGCAGCAGGTCGAGCAAGATGTCAGACAGCAGGTTCTTGAGCCGCCTGCACTCAAGGCGGCGCATCCTCCAGCGCACAACCCGCCGCAACCTTCCCCGCGGTAAGCGCGGCCGGACTTATTCGGGCGACGTGCGTTCTGGCGATGTGCGCCACCTTATCCGGGGCGTCCGCACAGGCGCGTTCTCGGCCTTGTCGTCCGCTGCGCTCACTCCCGGGGGATGCCAAGCCCACAATATCGCGCCGAAGATTATGTAGAGCGCAATCGCACCCAGCGGCATGAAGCCATACGCATACGCAAAGTCGCTAAGTCGCTGGCCGGCGAGGTCGTTTGAAGTGCCGGCACGCAGCAGGAAGCTCGCCGCCAGCACATAGGTCCCGAGCGTGCGCATGCGTGGATCGGCGATAGTCGCTGCGGTCGCCAAAATGACGGCGGGAAGCACAAAGATATAATGATAGCGGCTGGTCATCGGGGAAAGCGCCAACATGGCGATCAGGAGCACCGCCGTGTCGATGGCGACGTACTCCCTCCGGCGTGGTGACATGAGCAGAAGCACGCCGACGATCACGGCAAAGATGCCATCGACGACGATGAGGATCATTGTCGGCGTTAGGCCAAAGACGGGACCCGTCGCGAAGCGATTGATCAGGCCCCGCAGCGACTGGTTGTAGAGATTGGCGCCGTTCCAGATATCCCAGAACACGAGATTGGACGATGTGCCAGGGACCAGCGCCGGGCCGACGACCTGACGCAGCCAGTCGGTGAAATAACCGGTATGGCCGCCGCGCAACGCACCGATAACGTCAGGGATAAGACTCACCCCCAAGAACGCGACAACGAAAACGCCGCAAGCAAGAAAACGCCGCTTGAGAAGCAAATAGGGAAGATAAATGAGCGGCGAAGCGCGGATTGCGGCCGCAACCGCAAGCCACAGTCCGCCCACAGCGTCGCGGCCGTTAAACAACGCCCACGTTGCGAACATAATGATGGCCAGCGAAAGCGGGTCATGGGAGGCATAGGTGATGACGTCGAGAAAATGCTTACCGCAGGTGATCAGCATGATCGTCCGCAGCCAGAACAGGTTCTGACCGCGCGTCGAGCCAGGATAAAGCCGTTCGGCGATCGCCTCGGTTAGTCGAACCGCGAGCACCAAACAGCCGACAAAGATCACGTACCAGATCAGTCTTTGCAGAACCGCCGGCAGGAATGCGAGCGGAATGAAGAAAATCGCCAAAGCGGGCTGATATGGGTACGGCGGCAGGCAGCTCAGCAGCGCTTCGCCCCGCAAAATGCAGCGAGCGGCGGTGCTGTAAAACGGTCCCATATCCGAGCTGCGGCCGAACATCGGGTACAGAGCCGCAGCCGTCGCAATCAAAACGATCCAGTCACTCCACGGCTGCAGCCGCGCCAAGCCGGAACGTAGAAGAGCGCTCGTCCGAGAACTGGCAGCGGCGGCATCGCTCGAGCTCGCCGGATGCGCGGAAGTCTGCGTCATTGCCCCTCAAAACGCTGGTATCGAACACCAGCTAAAACCGGCACCCGTCCCCACAGCGGAGCCATTCAACCAGACAGGCAGTAGGTCGGCCACGCGGGCGGCTTGCAACAGCCCTCGATTTCCATGAAGTGTCACTTCAGCGCCACAGGATTGTGGCGTGCCAAGCCTGGAAGAAAGCATAATGTCGTTAGCTCGCCGCCACCTGATCTTAGGATGCGCCGCCGCGGCCGCCAACGCGGTTCCTAGCTGGGCGGATCCCTCGTCCAATATTTGGCCCAACAAGACAATTGTCATCCTCGTACCGTTTCCAGCGGGGGGAAGCGCCGATCTCTCGGCACGGCTATTAGCCGAGCACCTCAAGACCGTGCTTGGGCAACCTGTTGTGGTTGAGAACAAGCCGGGTGCTGGCGGCAATCTCGCCGCCGCGGAAGCGGCGCGCGCGCAAGGCGATGGCCAGACGCTGTTCATCGGCACCAATGGCACACAGACCATCAATCAAAGCCTGTACCGGCATCTGTCTTATGATCCGACGGCCGATTTTACCGCGATCGGCATGATGTGGTCGGCGCCGCATCTCGTTGTGGTTCATCCCGCGATACCGGCGCGATCGCTGGATAGCTTTATCGCTTACGCACGCGCGCGTCCGGGCGAGCTCAGCTATGGCTCGTCGGGGATCGGTTCGTCGACTCATCTATTCGGCGAGATGTTCAAGGCGCGCACCGGGATCGACATGGTCCACGTGCCCTATCGGGGCCAAGCTGCTGCACTCGAAGATCTGATTGGCGGTCGAATTGCCGCGATGTTTCCGATTGTGCCGGATGTCATTGCGTCCATACGCGCCGATCAAGTGCGCGCGCTGGCGCTTGCCGCCAATTCCGCGTCCGCGATTCTACCCGATGTTTCGCGCATGCCGCAGCTTGGTTATCCTGATCTCATCGCCTCGGCCTGGGTCGCGCTCTACGCTCCGGCTCCAACTCCCGCGTCGATCATTGAGCGGTTACGCGCACAGCTCGACGCCTTATTGGGGAGCTACGCTTTTGTCGAGCGGATGAAACAAGAGGGCATCGAAGTTGAGCGCAAGCGCATCGATGAATTCGTCGCCTTTGCGCAACAGGAGCGCGGCCGCTGGGCGAAACTAATCGAAACGCTCAAGCTGCAGATTGAATGACATAACACTCTGGCGAGCGTGGTTGAGTCTATTCGTGATCACCCGAATGGAACCGGCGACCGTTTGCTCTCTTGACAGACGAGGCAGTTGCGCCAAGATTTAAAGTTGTAGCTGTCGCGGTCATGGAGGTGCGTATGCTTCCACCGGGCCAAGAAAGCCGCGATGACTGACGCCGCATCCGTTCGGGCGGCATCATAGCGGTCAATATGCGAGCGGTGCGCTGGGAGCGATCTTTCGGGGCCGCATCAGTCAGGCAAGGCCCCACCTTGGTCGCTCCCTGCGTGCGTTTCTCCTCGTGTGTGCTTCTCCCTGCGTGTGCTTATCGCATTGCGACTTTAGTCGATTCATCCTCGCATCGAAATTCCTGTCGCTAACGGCACGACGCCGCGATCTCCTGAGCCGCCAAATGTTGCGAGACGAAAGGCAAGAGCATTGGGGCGGCCGCCTGCCGGCGCGCAATGTCCTCGGCGAGCCCCTTGAACTGTGCTCGATCAAACCAATGACGGGTTTCTACCGGGACGGCTGTTGCAACACCGGCCGGGAGGACATCGGCAGTCATACCGTCTGCGTAGTCATGACCGACGCCTTTCTTAGTTTTTCCAAATCGCGTGGCAATGATCTGTCGACGCCGGTTCCGGAAATCGGCTTCGCTGGGCTTAAGGCCGGCGACCGCTGGTGCCTGTGCGCGCAGCGTTGGCAAGAGGCGTTTGAAGCCCATCACGCGCCGCGGGTCGTCCTGCGCGCCACGCATGAGGCGGCGCTGGCTTACTGCGCGCTGGGCGATCTCAAGCGATTTGCGCTCGATCTGGCGTGAGGCGCCATCGCGCCGACCCCGGATCTTACCTCTTCGCTTAGCGGCAGCGATCAAAGCTCGAATAAAGTACACGCTCAGAGAAGGCTTGCAGCCGGAATTCGCGGCCGCTTTCGGTGTTATTGCGATTGCATCCACCTTGTAGCGCGCCGCGGCCGTGCATTGCGCGTGCTGTGTAGCGGCAAATACGCAACAGATCGCGATGTTCACGAACCTGATCAATCGCGCAGCTGATGAGGACAGAGTGCTTTTCAACTTGATTGGCTGCTTTGCCATTCTCGCAGCAGCTTTTTTCCTCGGTACCGAGAGTGCTTCCGCGCACTTATTGGACGGAAAGACACCATCTACATTCGCAGAAGGTCTTTTATCCGGTGTTGGTCATCCGATAATTGGCCCTGACTATCTCGCATTTTTGCTGGCGCTTGGGATTGCGGTCGGCGTCTTTCGATTGAGTTTTTTTAATCCATTCCTGTTTGTCGCCGCGATGATCTGCGGTGTTACCATGCATGTAGCGGGACTCTATCTCCCTGCGGCCGATCTGATCGTTCCGGTATCGGTCTTGATCGCCGGACTGATGCTCATCATCGAAGAGCGCATTCCACCGGCTTGGTGGATGGCGGTGTTCGTCGCGGCGGGGATTTTTCACGGCTACAGCTACGGTGACTCGATCGACGCTGCGGAACCCATACCGCTTATCGCCTACCTGACCGGGCTTGCCGCGGTCCAAGTGATAATGACGGTCGGGGTGGCATTCGCGACGGGTGGATTATGGAAGCTCTGGAGCATGGCGCCGCGGCTCGCTGGCGCCGCCTTCTGTGGCGTCGGGTTCGCCGCTTTGGTCACTGAGCTCATCCACAGTAATTGAAACTTGATCGTAACCGCGGTGAGTACACCGCCTCTACCCGTATGCCGTTGCGGTATCAGGCCGATTGCGAGCGGGACGCCAACTGTCCGATTAATCGGCGCCACTGATCGAATGCTCGGCGCCGGGTGAATCGAGCATCCAGCATTTGCCGCGCTTGGGCGCCCATTTCGGCAATGCTTTTGGGCTGTTCTGACCAGCGCCGCAGTGTATCGGCCAATGTCGCTGCGTCTCCCAGCCTAATGATTGTGCCGCAGCGATGTTCCCGTATCAAGCGCCCGATTTCTCCTTCGGAGTCGCCGATCATCAGCATCGGTTTGCCGGCTGCTGCGACGGCGTAGAATTTGCTCGGGACAATCAAGCCCTCGAGCGCCGGACGGAGAGAGAGCCAATGCGCGTCGGCAACGCCCAACGAATACGGCAGCATGGCGCGCTCTTGATAAGGGCGAAAGCGAAACGAATTCTCAAGGCCGCGTGCTTTGACGGCCTTGGCCAGATCTTCGAAATGTTTGCCGCCGCCAACCATGAGGAAAACGATGCGGGGCTCATTGCGCAGCCGTTCTGCGGCGCCCAGCACCGTCTCGAAGTCATGAGCACGGCCTAGATTGCCGGAATGGCCGACGACGAATTTTCCGGACAGATGCCAGGCCTGTCGCAGCGGATTGTCGTTCTCCGCCGCCGGTTTGATCGTCTCGTCATCGCACCAATTGGCAATAACATGGACGCGCGCCGCCGGAACGCCAAACCCTTGGATGCGCCGGGCCATCAGTTCGCCGACCACCACGGTGTCATCCGCCTCCCGTAGGCTGCGATTGCGCAATGTGGCGAGAGCCGAGGCCACCGGGCCACGGAGCAGAGGCACGCCAAGAATACTGGCGGTTTCCGGATAGATATCTTGCAGCCAGTTGACCAGGTGCGCTCGCCGCTGTCGCGTAATCGTTGCAAGCGCGACCGACAGCAATGGCGGATCGGTTTTTGCAACCACAATGTCGGCCGCCCCTGCGATCTCGCGGAGGTGGCGTCGCACCGATCGGTAAAACGAAAGATAATCAAGCGCGCGTCCGGATAGCGCGGCGCGGCCAAAGCGGGTCGACGCCACGCGATGTACCTGCACGCCGCTTATGTTTTCGCTTTCGGGCAATGCTGCGCAAGAGTCGTCATAGAGTTGCCTTGACGTGATGACGTGCACGTCGTGGCCGATCGCGGCCAGGTGAAAAGTCAGATCGGAGAGGATTTGGCTGGTGGCGGAGTGATCGGGGAAGAAGTATCGATTGACAAAAATAACACGAGCCATCGGAGCTTTGGGGCGCTGGATTGGTCGAGTAATTGAATTAAGGATACCATCGACTGCGCAAATTACGAACCCACATTCTTTGCCGCGTTTTGCACCAGTGAGTCATGGCGCAGGGCGGCATCGGCGAACGAGATCGCGAAATAAAAAATGGAACCGGATGGGCAAATCTAATCGCCCTCGGACTCTGGGAGTGAGGCGAGGCGCTGGACCAGTCGCAACCAGCATTGCTGTGCATCTAAGAAGCTTTGTCGAAGTGCGGGTTCTGGCTGGGCCGCAGCCTTTCGCGCGCAGTCCTTTGCATGCGCATGGCATTCCCGTACTTCATCGCTCAATTTTTGCAGCATGTCTGCGCGCCGCGAACTGAACCAAGGCCGAAGATTCGCTGTGTGACGATAGCCGAATGATTGTGTGTGGAAAGACTAACACAGCGAACCGAACGTCGGTGAAATTCTCTCATCGTTTATGAAAAATCTTCACGGACGGCCTTTGCGAGGACTTATCCGCTGCGCCGAGCGCCAAGTCTTGTTTGCGCTAAAGTGCTGGTTTTTGCTTGGGACGCGCGGCTACGCCTCGGCGCTCTGATCACGCGCGATGGATGCTTTTACAGTGCCGTCGCTCAGCAAGCTCTCAAAATAGCTGATGGTTCGGCTAAGCCCTTCTTTTAGTTGCGTTTTGGGAGACCAACCGAGCAGGTCATTGGCCTTTGAAATATCGGGGCGGCGCTGTCGCGGATCATCCTGCGGTCGCGGCCGATGGACGATGTGCGAGCGCGAGCCGGTCAGCTCGATTACCAAGGAGGCCAGTTCCAAGATGGTGAATTCTTTGGGGTTGCCCAAATTGATGGGACCGATCACCTCATCCGGCGTGTTCATGAGCCGCATCAGGCCATCGATTAAATCATCAACGTAACAGAATGAGCGGGTTTGGAGGCCATCGCCGAATACCGTGATGTCACGGCCGAGCAGGGCCTGGACGATAAAGTTCGAAACCACCCGGCCATCGTTAGGGTGCATGCGCGGCCCGTAGGTGTTGAAAATCCGCGCCACTTTGATGGCGAGCTTGTGCTGGCGCCAATAATCGAAAAACAGCGTCTCGGCACAGCGTTTGCCCTCATCATAACAAGAGCGCGGTCCTATCGGGTTGACGTGCCCCCAATAATCCTCGCCCTGCGGATGGACGCTGGGATCACCGTAGATCTCGGACGTCGAAGCTTGAAGGATTTTGGCGCGCAGGCGCTTCGCCAATCCCAACATGTTGATGGCGCCGTGCACGCTGGTCTTGGTCGTTTGCACCGGATCGTGCTGATAATGGATGGGGGAGGCGGGGCAGGCCAAGTTGTAGATCTGGTCGGCCTCCAGATAGAGCGGAAACGTGACATCGTGCCGGATGACTTCAAAACCATGATGATCGAGCATGCTCTCGATGTTACGACGTGTTCCGGTGAAATAATTATCGACGCAGATGACATCGGCGCCCTGCTTGAGCAAACGCTCGCACAGATGCGAGCCGAGAAATCCGGCTCCTCCAGTGACCAGCACACGCGTTTCGAGGTGCAACCTCAATCTCCCCGGGGATCGGCCTAATCCAGTTTAGCCCAGCACACCAAAACAAATCAGCTGATCTGTCAACACAGCGTTACCGGATCGTGCAATCGGCCCATTTTGCCGCTCCTGTAGACAATCATCAGCGGCATTGTCGGTACATACTCAGGAGCTCTGGGCCGGACAGGTAAATCGTTGCGAGGCCCAGCCCGCCATTACGGCTGATCCACTGCCGAATTGGCGTCGGATAGATGTTCCAAAGCGTGCGTGTGGCAGGATCATTAATGATCTCGAAGCCGAGAAAGCCAGGACGCCAGGCGGCGTGAAAACCAAGCACCGCGTTTGAAGTAACACAGATCCGATCATGCGGCACAATGCCGAGCACGAGCGTACAGGCCGACGAACAGATGCCGTCGATAACGATCTGCTCGCCGGCATCACGAAGGGCCATATAGCGCGACCAATAGGCGCCGATATTGCCGCCGCGATCACTTGTTATGCGGACAACGGCGGCGGCGTTTTCCGCCAACCCCCACATCAATATCAAGGTGAGCGCTATTGTGAACACGATGCGCAAAGGACGCACAAGTTCAGCGTTGCGATGTAAGCACGTGAGCATATCGGATAGCGCAGTTCTATGAGCGATATCAGCTGGCACAATTCGATCGTGATGTGAGCGAGGCGCACTGCTGGAATTCACGAAACTAGAACGGGCCCTCGTCCTCCCCCGGCTGCAAATAGTCGAATTTTCTGTCGCCGAAATCATGGTAGCCAAGATGGGCGGCCCCGGCTGCCGAAATGAGAACTTCGCAAAGGATTAAAGTCGCTTCAAGTGCGCGGTGCGAATTCGGCGCGTTTTCGCATCAACCTAGAGGGCTCATTGCATTGGCGATCGGTTCCTGCCTTACCGTCGCAGGTTCGCGCGCGAACGGACTGGTTGTTGAATCGAGAGTACGAGGGTCAGTTACCGCGTGACGGAAAGGGCGGCTGCCTCTCGCTCGAGGGCCTCAGCGTCTTCCATCAGTTGCAGGCTCATTGTTTCAAGCGCGCCGCGAATGCCGCGAGCGGATCGTCTGCGGGCTAGCCACCTGCAAAATTGCGCCTTGCGGCGCAAACAACAAGGCATATCCGTAGCCGCGGGGCAGGAATGGCAGGCCTCTGCGTCACAAAATCTCATGGCGATGTGCTCGGTATTTTCGCCTCAGGCTGCCACACGATTGTGGAAGAGCCGTTAACCGCAATGGTACGACTGTAAAAGAAGTACAACAGGTATAGCCAACGATTTTAGTCGATTCCGCAGATTCCATCGTCAAAATGGGACGCTGCGCGACGATCTTTTAAGGTTCTTTCTCTAGCCGCATGGCGAAATAGGCGACGGTCTTCGCGTACACCTCGGACTCATTCCACTTCTGCAAAACACGAAAATTGGCCGAGCCTTCCGTCCATGGCTGATTGCTGGTCCAACCGTAGTTTTTGAGATAGTTTGCCGTCGACGCGAGCGCGTTCAGGGCGCTGTGAATTAAATCGCGGCGTCCATAGCCTTCGAAATCAACGGCAAACTTCAAGTAGGAGGACGCTAAAAATTGCGTCTGACCGATTTCGCCGGCCCATGCCCCGATCATGTCGCTTGCCGCCAGGTCACCGCGCTCAACTATCCGAAGCGCATCAAGCAATTCGGACTTAAATTTTTCGGAGCGTCGACAATCGTAGGCCAAGGTTGCGAGTGACCGAATTGTCGAATATTTGCCTTGATTGACACCGTAATCGCTTTCAAGTCCCCAGATCGCTACCAGCACTTCCGCCGGGACACCATAGCGGTCCTCAATCCGCTGGAATATTGACCCGTATCGTTTGAGCATGTTGGCTCCCTTGCGCAAGCGATCGGGCGATACCATCCGGCCGGAAAATTGTTCAAAGCTTTGCTGAAATACGCTTTGTGCATGGTCGCGGGTGATAATGGCGGGATCGTAAGTAACACCATTCAATGCGGACGCGATCGTCTTTTGCGAAATGTCCTGGGTGGCCGCTTCCTGTTTGAAGCTTTCGAGCCAGTCGGCAAAATTGTCGCGCTGGCAATCCGCGGCGACCGCGGTGCCAAGCGATAAGGCGATGCATGCCGCCGAGATGATTGGGAACGCAAGTCGTCGTCTAATGCTTGTTGCCGCTGTGCGTCGCATCAGGAGTTCCTTCCGTTCAAAATGCAGCTTCAACAAATTGGCCAAAGTTCGGTTGTAACTACTGTCGTCACCGCACTGCGGCGCTTGGCTTGGAAGCTCACAAGCGGCGGCATGCGCGTGATGTCGAGCGACCATCAGGCAGGCACCCTGCGCCCCGTGGTGCCGCGATTCCGGTGCAAATTTTGATTTGACATGTGGCGGTTGGGCAACACCCGGTAAGCGCTTCGAACAAGAGAGGAATCCGTGCCGCACGGGATCAGGAGGTAAGTCGTTTGGCACACCTAACGGGGATAACCCAAGCGGACAGCGGGACCACTGCCGACATTGCTGCTGAGAAATGCAATCTGGATCAGGTCCGGCGGGGAATCAGGCGAGCGCGGCCCGTTTCACTCAATAATAGTGCCATCGGCCGGCATAGTACCGGCAATGCCGGTAGAAGGAATTATCGATCCAGCATGCATGAGGACTATTCGGCGGTCCCCAAAACGGTCTCCCCCAGATTGCGCCGATAACGCCGCCGACCACAGCGCCGGGTGGCCCAGCAACCACAAGCCCGGTTCCGGCACCGAATGCTGCGCCAACAGCATCTGCTTGCGAACTGGTCGGAGCAGCAAGCATCAAGAGAATTGGTACGGCTGCCAATAATATCTTGCGCATAGACTCCCCCCTTCGATGATCTAATTGGAAGTTGGGAGTGTGGTCTTTCGACGGCCCGCGGCAGACTGCAGGTGATTTTTCCCTTCATTGTGCTGAAATAGTAACAGTCGCTCACCTTCGGACGCGTCCGCTAAAAAGCTTGGGGGATCTAGAAGCGCCGTGTGGACGAGGAGATCGTTTAGATTGCCTGTGGCCAATCAATGCTTCGACCTGACGGATCACTAATTGGATGTCATCCGCCCCAAGCTTAAGACCCGCCGCGATCAATTTGGAGAGCCACTGATCGCGTTCCAAATCTCGCGGTGACTTCTCAGCCATCGTCGATTTGCGCAATTTCATTGCACGCTGGCGATCAGATCTGATCAATCGCACTATTTCGCGAACCAGCGCGTTGCCTCTGACGGTCAGGAACGTCTGCGTCCTGCGCCCGTCTTGCGGATCTATCACCTGCTGGACGAGGCCATAGCCAGGTTGGCGCCCACGACTGCGGGAGCTAAGGGCCAACAAGATGCGTGTCATTACTGCCTGAGTGGTCCCGGCGCGTTCGGCATATTCCGAAACGCTGTGACCTTCCTCCAACGCCACAAAAAGGAAGGCGTAGGCATGTTGCAATGGCATTGTCCGGCGAATGGCTCGGAACGCCTCCATGAGCAACAGGCATTTGTGGAGATTGTCGTCCTTAGCTTCACGAGATCTGTGCAAGGCTTTTTTGTCCGGCTGCTTGCCCTGTCGCACTGATCGGCAAACACGCCCCTTTCATCATACCTGATCCGTACTAGTGGCCAACACGCGGTGTTCCCCCTGCCAGAACGATTTGCATCCATGCCCGATCGATATTTTGTCCGCTCAGGATGACGGCCACCTGCCGCCCTTGCAGCTGCGCACGCTCCTTCATTAGGGCAGCGAATGCTGCTGCACCGGCGCCCTCAGCGCAATTGTGGGTCGCGGTATAGATTGCTCGGATCGCCTCGGCAATTTCGTCTTCGGTCACCTCAATAATTCGGTCCGCGCCCTTGCGAATGACGTCGAGCGCTGTCGAGTCCGGCACGCGCACGGCCATGCCATCCGCGAAGGTTTGCGCGGCATTGGTGGGTACCACAAAGCCCGCAGTGAAAGAGCGCAGATAACTGTTCGCTGCTGCCGCGACTACGCCTACGATCTTTGTCTTTAATCCAAACGCATCGCGCGTGCCAATCAGGCCGCAAATGCCAGAGCCGAGACCAATCGGCACATAGACCGTATCAAGACGATCAAAGGCCCTAAACAGTTCATGTGCGTAAGTCGCGACCCCAATGACGAGGTCTCGATCAAACGAGGGCGCGTATTCGAGGTCGCGCTCGGACGCGATCTGTATCGCGGCCGCTTTTGCCTCATCGAAGTCGTTGCCATGCTCGATGAGTTCGGCGCCGAATGCGCGCATCGCTGCATTTTTTTCAGTGGAGTTTCCGTGTGGCACCACGATCGTGACGGCAATGCCAGCGCGCGCCCCGGCGTAAGCCAGCGATTGACCGTGGTTGCCACGCGTGGCTGTGATCACTCCCTTGACCGCCGGCCGATCGCGCTTGAGCCGGTCAAAATAGACAATCCCGCCGCGCACCTTGAAAGCACCGATTGGCGTGTGGTTCTCGTGTTTGATGATGACGTCAACGCCCGTTAGCGCCTTTAGCAAAGGCCACGCATATTGCGGCGTTGGCGGAACGCTGTGATGAATCAGCGGGATTACATCTTCGAGCTCAGCGCGCGTAAACATTCAGTCCAACCCAGTCAGGCGCATGCTAAGCGCTCGTAACTGCTCACGCGCACGCTCGTCATAGGCTTGCACGTTGGCCCTTGACGGTCGCAGCCCGTTGTAAAACTCGCCTGAATGACCATCGAGCGTTTTCGACACCGCGAGGTTGAGAATTGCTTCGGCTCCTTCTTCGATTGTGCTGACCGGAGTGACCCCGCTCTGCCGTACCATTGTTGTCGCCATATAAGTAGCCGGATGCAGGCAATTCGCCGTCACCGTTGCAGGAGCGAGTTCGCGCGCAAGATCGAACGTGAACATGATCTGGGCGAGCTTCGCTATTAAATGCTCGTCCCGTCTTCGCGCATGAGAGAATTAATTGGCTCCTTGTCCGCCCCCTGGACCAAAAACCGTAACCGATGACCGAAGCCAGAGCTTGGCACCGGCGAGAGCGACAGCGCTGCGATGTCGCACGCCTAGCTTATCGAACAGCTTGGCAACATGGATTTTCACGGTGCCTTCTCCTATTCCAAGCTTGCGAGCGATCTCCTTGTTGGATAGTCCGACGACAATCAGATGAAAAATTTCACGCTGACGAGTTGTCAACAACTCAGCTTCGATAGGCGGGATTGGCGCATATCTTACTAGGTAATGCACGAGAGCCTCAACGCCGATGCCTTGTTTCTATGAAGGTGCCACACTAGTCGTTGTACTCACTTGATCTAAATCGGAACCTAAAAATGCTTCGATGCGTCTAACTGCTGCGGCGGGTTTCGTTAATCGAGAATT